>ERZ1673738.531-NODE-531-length-67494-cov-11.917066_pt1 | contig 67494 bp, 46 predicted proteins | sample MGYA00580198_ERZ1673738 | MGnify/ENA primary metagenome ERZ1673738 (study PRJEB41218, sample SAMN15661784) | gut metagenome | host: Homo sapiens | place: Canada: London | collected 2015-08-20/2019-03-30 | study: EMG produced TPA metagenomics assembly of... | reverse complement strand
GAAAAACAACGGCGGCAACGGAAAGAGATAAAGAGTATAGAAAAAGGCTACGGCGTGTAGCCGTAGCCGAAACAAGATCCATTTATTTCTTATCTTTAGGTTTTAGCGATTTGCGATGTTCGGATTCGAGTTCTTTGATGCTTTTATCGGGAGTTGGCAAGTTTTCGGGCATGGAGCCTCCGAGTCCTGCGATGGTTTCTCTTACAGCTTTTCCGACTTGGTAGTGCGTTGCGTTTGCTTCTGATGGTGAGGATGTGCCTTCACGCCGCATTTTAGCTTCCGTTTGTGTAATGCGGAACAAGTTTGCGGCAAGTTCTTCGCTGCCCATAAAATCAAGGATTTCATCGCCGCTGCTTAACCCTTTTCGATCGGCAATGTCTTGTGCGGTAAGACCACCATATAATCCGCGATAGCCGGCATCTTGAAATATAGCGTACTCATGAGCGGTAATAATTCCCGCATTGTGAGCGGCCTCGGCAAGAAGCATGTTTTTCTGTTTGATGTCTCCGCGAATAAATAAGCGTTTTTCATCTTCCGAAAGACGATCGAATAGTTCGGCAAGTTCTTGCTGTCGTGTTTTTACGGCAAAATAGGTTTGTCCCCAAGCAATAACGTTTTTACGGGGATCACCGTTCATCACTATAAGATAACAAGCATATCTTGACAGTTTATAGTCGATTTGAGGACGTTGACCGCCTTTTCCGATAGTTATCATTTTCCTGACTTCGGGAAAATGATCTGCAACGTTTGTCGGTAGGGAGAAGCGATAGATATTCGGTTGAATGGCAACTGAAATCGACGACGGCTCCGATCGTGGCATGCGGGCAAGATTTGTATTACTCTTGTCGGCATACTGCGAAATAAGGAATTGTTTGCTGTAGGAAGAAGCGAATGGGATTTAAATTAAAAGTCAAATCTGGCGTCGGCAGAATATCTGAGAGAGGAATTATGAAGGGAGTAAAAGCAAAAAAAAGGAAATTGTCGTTAGTTACCGTTTTTGCTTTGATAGAAATAATAATCATTTTTCTGTTCGGTTTACTGATATCGGTAAATCTGTTCGTGTCGAACGGGACGGCAAAAAACAGGACGCGACAAATCGTGGAAGACAGTTATGCCGCGTTAACGGAGAACCTTGAAAACGATATCAAAAACATATCGAGAGCGGGATTTTCGCTGATGAACAGCGATACCGTTATTCGCCTTAAAGCCTATTATTACGATAAAATATCGGGCGATTCCTACGCGCGTAATACCGCGATTAACAGAACGATGGAAGATCTTGTGTCGTTGACGACCTATTACGATGTAATCGATTCGTGCGCGCTGTGGATTGCTCCCGACGGGGAATTATCGTATAACACGCTATACACTTTTGTCGGCGACGATTTTCGTAAACATTTGCTTGATAAGGCTATAGAAGAACATCGGTATTCGCCTACCTACGAAGGCAATCTCAGAAATAACGGTGAAATATTGATCACGCTGTCGCTTTCCGAACAGGATAATTCCGTATTGGCGGTATTGCTCGATGCGGATCATATCGCAAAAAACCTGGCTCTTACGGCATTTCCGAAAGTGCAGACGAAACCTTATGCGGAAGATGATTTTTTATTGATAATCTGTTCGGACGAAGACGTTGTGCCGGGAACTGTTTTTTCGGAAGAAGAAACGGACAAACCTATGCTCAGAAACGGAAGGATTGTCTACTATACAAAGTTGATGAATATACTTCCTTTGTATGTAAATTTCGACGCCGCGTCTGCAGATCCCGCTTTAAGCACGTTTACAATATATTTCATCGTTGCATGTGTATTGCTATGTTTTGTGGCTTTTGCCTTATTTTTAATGTTCCGGCATTTTTTCAGCCGCCCGTATTCACGGTTGCTCGGCGCGATGCGGCTGGTGAGCGACGGAGATTTCGACGTTTGCATAGAGGATAACATTACGTCCGATTTTCAGAATATATACGACGGGTTCAATTATATGACTTCTTCGATATCGAGTTATATCGAAGAAAATTACAGGCAGAAGTCGATGCGCGTAGAAAGCGAGTTCAAGGCGTTGCAAGCGCAGATAAATCCTCATTTCTTATACAATTGTTTTGCGAATATCCGCAGTCTTTGCAAAATGGGCGACATAGAGAGCGTGGAGCGAATGACCGGCGGATTGTCGAAACTATTCTTATATATTACGCGCAATGCCGAGCCGATCGTAAAACTGCGCGACGAAGCCGATAATATGCGCGATTATCTCGAAATACAAAGAATACGTTTTAACGAGCGAGTGGATTTGCAAATAGATTCTCCGCCGGAAGCGTTTCGTGAAATGCCTATTCCAAAGTTATGCATGCAGCCCATTGCCGAAAACGCTTATAAATATGCGTTTGAGAACAAAGAAGAGGGCGGGGTATTCCGAGTGCGTTATTTTGCGGAAGGAAACAATCTGAGAATAGAATTCGACGATAACGGAGATATCGGCGATTCGCAGATCGAAGAGTTATCCGAAAAACTTGTCAGTCCCGAAGAAACGTCCGGATTGGTTAACGTAAGTAGAAGATTACTGCATTATGCCGGCGGGCGCGGCGAGTTGTTTGTGAAGCGCAGCGATCTCGGGGGATTGAAAGTGACGATTTATCTGTGTTCTCAACGGGAGGATTGAAAAGTGACGATATTGGTGGTTGATGATGAGAGAAATATAGCCGATTCGATAGCCGGTACTTTGATTGCCGAGTTAAACACGGACGCCGAAGTGCACGTTTGTTACGGATCGCAGCAGGCAAAAGATTTTTCCGCAACGCATTATATAGATATAATCGTGTGCGATATCGATATGCCGAAATGTAACGGGATATCGCTATGTAAATCGCTTTTGTCATCGTACCCGGATCTGAAAATCATTTTTCTCACCGGGTATAGCGATTTTTCCTATGCGTATGAGGCGTTGAAGTTTCCGGAGGCGTCTTACGTATTGAAATTAGAGGATGACGCCGTTTTGCTGAATGCCGTTCGCGAAAAAATCGGCGAGGCGGAAAAACAAAGGCAACGAGAATCGGAATTGGCTTTTCAGGTGCGGCTGAACGATGAATTATCGGCGGAAGTCAACGGCATGAAATTGCGGAGATCCGTAGAAGAAAACGACGAAGAATACTCCGGGCGGTTGTTTTTGTTTATGATTTTTTCGGAAGCTAAGACGGATATGGCGAATATTCTTCGCAATACTTTCGGAAAAGACGTATCGGTGTTTTGTAAAGAAAACGGGTGGTTTGCGGCGATTCCCGTTCCCGAAAACGTTAACGTGGCGATCGAGCGGGTCAAAAGGCTGCAACAGGATATTTTCGAGCGGGACGGTAACTATTCCGTTTTTGCCGTGGATCTGCCGCGCGGAGAAAGAGACGGAATACGATATTCCCGTCTGGAAAGTTTATGCGGCGGAAATAAGAACGGATGCCGTTTTATCGGCGACGGGCAGGAGGCGAAAGACGTTTCGGAAGATTACGGCGACGAAATTATCGGCTCGGTTAAAAAATATATAGATACGCATCTCGGCGACGACCTTTCGCTGACGACGTTGGCTTCGGCTGTTTATTATAATCCCGCATATTTATCGCGTAAGTTCAAGGCTGTCGTCGGCGAAAATTTACATTCGTATATTTTGGAGCAGCGAATGAGGTTTGCGGAACGACTGCTTGTCGAAACGGATGATTTTGTGTCGAATATCGCGAAGAAATGCGGTTTTGCCAACCCTGCGCAATTCGGGATCGCTTTTGCGAAATTGCACGGCTGTGCGCCGATGACTTATCGGAGAAAAACACTTGGCGATGACGAATGAAATCCATAACGCGTATAAAACGAAATAAAGATGATTTTTTCGGCTTTTCTTCGGGAAAGCCTTTTTTTTGTGTTCAAAATGGTAAAAAAAACAAAAGGATGTAAAAAAACAGGGTATTGAATCCGAAACATTTTCGTGATATAATCGGTTCAAAGAAAATAATCGACGGAGGAAGATTATGAGTAAAAAGAATTTAAAATTTGTCAGTTTTATTCTGGCGGCATTATGCGCGATCGGTATTTGCTCCTGCGGCAAAAACGGCGGGAATGGGGGAGCGGATTATGACGATCCCACCCGCGATCCGTTCGGAAAGTACGAAACTACGGTCAAGATTACGGGCGTAATGGAGTATCAGGCACACAACGACAGCCGCGTGCCTCAGAATATAACTCCCGATAACCAGCAGTTCATCAAGCTGATGAAAGAAAAGTTGAATCTGGAGTTTTCCTATTTGTGGAAAGTTCCGCCAACGCAATACAGCGAAAAACTGAGTCTTTCCATGTTGTCGAACGAACTGCCCGATATTTTTAAGGTCACGGCAAGCGATTATGCTTCGCTGAAAAAGGCGGGTATGCTGAAAAATCTTTCCACGGCATACGAATATGCTTCCGACGACGTAAAGACGTTTTTGAATCGCGATCCCGAAGTTATTAAAAGGCTTACCGACGCCGACGGCGGAATTTATGCCGTACCTCAGTATTCCGACAATCGCCGCGGCGTTCCCGTGATGTATATCCGTCGGGATTGGCTGAGCGAGCTTAAACTTTCCGTTCCCGAAACTCCGGAAGAATTGTACGAAGTGTTGAAGGCGTTCAAACAAAAGAAAGGGGCAACGTGCGGACTTGCGATGAGCAATGCTATTTCGGGTTCTTATTTTTCGATCGACAGATATATGAACGTGTTCGGGTCAAGTCCTTATGCATGGCTTTTGGGCAGCGACGGGAAATTGCACGCGGACGAAGTATCCGAAAACAGCAAGACTGCATTGAAATGGCTGAACAAACTTTATAACGAAGGCATTTTAACGAAAGACGTTGCCGCGGCTACGGTAGACGCCGTGCAGGCGGACGTTCTCGGCGATAAGTGCGGCGTTGTGATCGGCCCGTGGTGGCAATTCGAATATCCTCTCGGTACGGCAATCGGAAACGACGCCGACTGGGTTGCCGCAAAAATGCCTCTTGCCGAAGGCAAAAACGTAGTAATAGATCGTCAGCAGGTGGAGTTTTACTACGTCGTGAACAAAAAGTGCAGAAACCCGGAAGCTTTGTTCAAGATGATAAATATGTATATCGCTCTCGACGGTACGCCGGAAGCGGCGCCGGAAAACGGTTACGTATGGAGTTGGTGTCCTACGCAATTTTACGATCCGTATGATATCAACGAACAATACGTAAATATTAACAAACAATTGGAGAGCGACCCGAAAGCGGAGGGGAAAGCTCCCGAAACCTGGACGGCACACATGAAAAAATTGTGGAACGCTTATCCGGAATATCTTGTGTGGAAAGAAGATCATTACGCTACGAAGTATCAGGAAAACATGTTTGCGAACATTATGACCCGCGTGAATCAGGACGGGGCATGGGCGCAGATCCTGAAGATCTACGATGATGAAAAACGTGTGTCTTACGATGAATTCTACGGAATTTCGACGCCTGCCATGTCAAGCAAAGGCGCGTTGATGGCTCAGGAAGTTTCGGAATACTACCTGAAAGCGATCATGGGAGAGAAAAATATCGACGAGACATGGGATTCGTTTGTTTCTTCGTGGAAAAAAATCGGCGGAGACGAAGTTACCGCGGAAGTAAACGCATGGTATGCCGAACAGGCAAAATAAATATAAATATGAAAGCAAGGATATTACAACATAATAGATCGTCAAAACTCGTGCGTTTTGTAAAGAAACAATGGGTATGGTGGCTGATGCTGCTGCCGGGAATCGTTCTCACGTTGGTTTTCAAATACGGCTCTATGTTCGGTATCGTGATGGCGTTTCAGAAATTCGATATTTTTAAAGGAACGTTTTTCGGTCAGGAGTGGGCAAGCGATTACGGGTTCGGGAACTTTATCTATATTTTCAAAATGGAAAAATTCTGGAACTCGGTGCGCAATACGTTACTGATTTCCGGGATAAAGATAGCTCTCGGGATCATTGTGCCGTTGCTGTTGGCGATTTTAATCAACGAAGTCGAAAAAAAATGGTTTTCGCGGTTTGCTCAGACAATGTATTTCTTGCCGTTCTTTCTCAGCTGGATCATTTTAGGCAGTATTTTGCTTGAAATGTTTGCTTACGGCGGCGTTGTGAACACCATGCTCGAAAAAATATTCGGCTCGAGAATTATGTTTTTCCTCGATAACGGTTGGTTTCGGACGCTGGTAATTTTATCGGACGTATGGAAAGGTATGGGTTACAACATGGTAATCTTTCTTGCCGCCATTATGGGGGTGGACGAGACTTTGTACGAGGCAATCGAGATCGACGGCGGCGGCAGATTCCAGCAGATTATCCACATTATGCTTCCGAGCATCGCTCCCGTTGTGGCAATGGTTATGACTTTATCGATCGGCGGAATACTGAACGGCGGGTTCGATCAGGTATTGGTACTTTATAACCCGATGGTTTACGAAGGCGGAGATATCATAGATACGTTTGTGTATCGGCTCGGCATGTTCGGCAATCGTCAGGTAGACGTGGCAAGCGCTGTAAACCTCGCGAAGGCGGTCGTAACTCTCGTGCTTATGGGCGGAACGTATTATTTTGCCTACAAAAAGTTTGATTACAGATTGTTCTGAGGTGACGAGAGATGAAAATTAAAAAAGGTAAAGGAAGAATCGCTTTTGAAATTATAAACTATACGGTGCTTACCGTATTGGCATTGATCTGTATTCTTCCGTTCATTCATCTTCTCGCGATGTCGTTTTCATCCGATGAATTTACAAGCAAAGGCGTAGTGTTCCTTCTGCCGAAAGGGTTCACGTTGCAGGCTTATCAGTACCTTCTGCAGAAAAACGAATTCTTTACGTCGCTCGCGATCAGTGTGATGAGAGTGATATTCGGCACGTCGGCTTCGCTTATCGTAGTGGTGCTTACGGCATATCCGCTGTCGAAAACGGACGGAAGATTCAAAGGAAGAACCGGATTCACGTGGTTTTTCCTGGTCACCATGTTTCTGAGCGGCGGATTGTTTGCTACGTATTTCCTGTATAAGCAGCTCGGGTTGCTGAACAGTTTTCTGGTTTACGTTTTGCCGGGAGCATGCGACGTCTGGTTCGTGCTGATGCTGATGAATTTTTTCAGGGGCATTCCGCGAGATATCGAAGAGGCGGCTTTGTTGGACGGGGCGGGGCAATTTACCATTTTGTTTAAAATATACATTCCGCTTTCGATGCCCTCGATCGCTACGATCGTTTTATTTACCGCGGTAGGGCAATGGAACAGTTGGTTTGACGGAATCATGTTTATGAACGATCCCTCCTTGTATCCGTTGCAGTCTTACCTGTATACGATGATCGTTTCGAGCGATCCTACGAAGCAATCGGGCTTTACTCTTACGCCCGAACAATTGGAAGCTCTGAAAAATATCGGAGGAAAAAATTTACAGGCAGCGCAGATATTCCTGGGCGTTTTGCCGATCGCACTCGTATTCCCGTTTTTGCAGCGTTATTTCGTAAAAGGGATCACCGTGGGTAGCGTAAAGGGGTAAAAGATGAAAATAACAAAAATTTTAGCGGTGGCGTTATCGTTGTTCCTTTTGGCTTCCGTATGTTCCTGCTCGCCGAAAAACGAAGCGGACGCAAAAGTTTTGCTTTGTTATGCGGGCGACGGCAACGACGAATTCGGCGGCAAAGTATACGCAGCCGCCAAAGAAGAGGCAAAATGCGGATTCGAAACGCTTGAACTCGGGAAAAACGCAGATAATTATCGGCTTGCGGTGGAGGAAGAAGTCGCAAAGGGCGGAATCGAAACGGTTGCCATAGTCGGGAGAGAAGCATATAACGGCTTGTCCGGTTATATTAAAAGTTTCAAAGGAATGAAATTTATCGTTCTGGACGCGGCTCTTCGCGACGTGAGAGACAACGTGTGCGCGTTGGAATTTCAACCCGAGGAATACGGATATCTCGGCGGACGGGCGATTGCGGAAAGTGGCGCAAAAAAAGCGGGGTATGTTTCCGTATATGAAAACGGCTTCGATAATCGTGTGTTGTACGGATTTTTGCAAGGCGTAGGCAACGCTTCGGTAAGCGTAAAATATATCGAAGAGCAAACGAACGTGGTGAAAGCCGAAGATTATGCTTCTTCGGTATATCAAAACGGGGTAACGGCGATTTTCGATACGAGCGGGCGGAGCGCGCTCGGCAGTCTGGACGCGGCAAAGAAAAAAGGCGGAACGATATATTTCGGCGGAGTAGATCTGAAAAACGCGGCGAAAGAATCAAGAGATAACGCCACGTTGGACACGATTTGCGGCGGGATCGAAAAGAACTATGTCGAGGCGATGAAGACGATACGCGATATGGCGAAAAACGGATTCGAAACCGGAACGACGAGATACCTTTCCGCAAAAGACGGCGCTTTCGTTTGCGACTTATCCGCAGAAAACGTAAAGCATTTATCGGATGATCCGCAGGATTTTGAGCGATTAAGCGATGAAAAAATCGCGAAGGACGAGTCGGCATACACGCCGAAACATTCCGTAGACAGCGCGTATCACGAAGCCGTACCGTCCTGCGCCGATACCAACGACTGGAAATATCACCCGAGGGCGGGTTCCGGTAACGGCAACAAACCGCTCGGTTGGAAGGGCGTTGGGGTCTGGTCTACGATCTATCTGCAAAACGGACAAAATCCCGTTTCCAATACGGGTATCGAATTTCAGAATATGAAAATATGGGCGTATACGAAATCTTCCGGATGGATCCTGCTTGAGCATGCCAATCCGAAGGGAGCGTTTTACGATGAAAACTTCGGAAACGACGCTCATAAAAACTTCATATCAAACAGTATCAATTATGCCGAAGAAAAACGCACCAGAATCAAACTCGATTATGCTACGCTCGGTTATAATTATCACCCGTTCGGAAGTCAGATCGACCTGGTCGAGGCGGGACTTCTTAATCAGGACGGCAGCGTAAAAAACAACGAAACCTTGTATATTTTGTCCGAGATGGATATAAGACTTTGTGTATGGGACGCGTCGCGACCTTCCGATATCGACGAGGCTAAATACGTAGCGAATATCGGAGCGGACTGGTGGCGTGAAAAAGGTTTGCAGTGGACGCCCGACTGGAATAGCAATAAAGACGTTTGCGTCGGACAATTCCGCACGATCACGAAAGACTGGAAACGTTTGTACATGACGAACGTTCCGTCTGCGATCTATGAGGAGATCTTTAAGGATTTCCCGCTTAAACAATGAGGCCTTAATTATATTTATATATCAGGAGGAAAACCAAGATGAAAAAAAGAGGCAAATTTTTAGCGCTTGCACTTACGCTCGCGCTGTCGGTAACGTCGGTCTTTGCGGCCGGATGCGGCGAATCTCTGAAAGATTCGACAGGAACGTCTTCGTCGATCACGCTCGATAAAGAGAACATCAGCCTGGATGCGGGCAGAAGCGAACAGCTTTCGGCGAGCAGTGCCGAAGTGACGTGGAAAACAAGCGATCCGAGCGTGGCTACCGTAGATGAAAACGGTAACGTAACGGGTGTAAACGAAGGTACGTGTAAGATAACCGCTTCTACGAAAGACGGAAAATTCGAAAGTGAATGCGTCGTTGTCGTTTCCGGTTATCGTCTCAGCAAAAACGTCGTGTCGGGAATCAACAAAATCGAGAACAACACCTATAACGGAGAGATCAATTACGTCGTGAACGGAAGCGACGACAATGCGTTTGTGGTGTCTTACGACAGAAGCAAAATGACGAACGTCTGGACAAGCCTTGTCCTTTGGTATGACGCGACCATGGAGGCAACGAGCTTCGAGCTCGATTTCGAAGTGACAAAGGGAAGTTTGCCCGTCATGCAGTTTGAATTCGGCGGCGAGAGCAGCTTCAAACAGTATCAGCGTTATGCCGTTCAACCGGGGAAAAACTCGGTTCGTCTGAATACCACCGATGTGGATCTCGACGGTGATGGAAGCTGGAAAGCCGTATACCTCGAATTGAATAATCCTTATCCGTTGGAAGGCACGACCGACAAAACGAAAGGTGAAACCGAAATTAAGTTCACTAAGATCGCCATGGTAGCCGGTGAAAAACAGGCTCCCGAAGCGCCGGGTTATGCCGAAGTGAAAGAAGGCGTCGTTTATTGGGAACGTGTTCTTGCGGCTTCGGAATACGAATTGGAAGTGGACGGAACCGCAATTACCGACCTTATGCAACGTACGCGTCCTTCGGGCGACGCTCCGATGATGTGCCGTGCGTATAAACCCACAGAAGAAAAAGCGTTTGCGGCAGGCACGCATCTCGCAAAAATTCGCAGTAAAAACAGCGCGGGCGTTTCCGAATGGAAAGAGTTCACGTTCACCGTTGCGGCAGGCTCGCAGGAAGAAGCGGCAACCTTCCGCGGGATAACGGGACAGGGCAATAACAAATGGAATGTCACGAAAGATTTTTATACCGCAACGATAAACGAGGATAAATCCGTAAAAATCGGATTTACTGCCGCGACTACCGATGAGTGGAGTACGTATCTCTTTAACTTCGATACCGCTACCATAGACGCAACCAAGTTGCACATTAAAGTGCGCCTTGTCGGCGGAAATCTTGAAAAAGTACGGTATCAGGTAGACGGAGCGTCCGGAACGGTTTACGGGGCGGATCTCGTGTTTGATAGTGAAGGAGAAGCCGAATTGACGGTAGACGTCGAAAGCGCAAAACTTGCCGCTTCCTACGGTTCGGTCATGCTTTTCCTGAATAAATACGCTACTGCGGGAGAAGCGTTCGAGATCGAAATAACAGACGTTTCGCTTTTCTGAGATCAAAGGATAACGGCGGCGGGCTTAACGATATGCTAAGTCCGCCGTTTTTTCGGAGGAACTATGACTGTTCGGGAATATATTCGCAATAGTTGGGAAAAAAGTTTAAGAAAAAAGGGACATCGCGCCGACGGGATCCCGTTGCCGTATCCTTATAATTCGCCTTGCGCGGAGGGGATTTTCGACGAGTTTTATTATTGGGATACCTGTTTTATCAATAAAGGTCTGATCGTTGACGAAAAAATCGAAGACGCTCTCCATAATGCTCTCGATATGGCGTTTTTGATACAAAAGTACGGATATATGCCCAACGCCGCGGTGACGGGAATGCTCAATCGCACGCAGCCGCCCGTGTTCGGTATTATGGTTTGCGATCTGCTTCCGTATATCGACGGCGAAAACGCCGCAATTCTTTTGTCTGCTATGGAACGAGAATACGATTACTGGATGAAAGAACGCGTTTTACCGTGCGGTTTGAATCATTACGGCAATTCCGCGGATGCGCAGACAAAAAGATTTATGGCGGACGAAGCCGAAGTGCGTTTGAAACGTAAATTCGGAAACGCCGACAGAGAAACAATAGGAAATAATATTCTTGCCGAATGCGAATCGGGGTGGGATTTTTCACCGAGATTCGATCTCCGTTGCAGTGAATTCGCCGCCGTCGATCTTAACAGCCTGTTATATCGTTACGAAACGACGCTTGCGGAATTCGGCGAAAAAGCAAAACGTGCCGGGTATATTGCCGCATCCGAAAGACGGAAGGAACAGATGTATCGCTTTTGTTTCGACGGGCAAAAACTTACCGACGCTCTTCCCAGAAGGCAATTCGGTTGCGTTACGTCCGTTGCGGACATGCTTCCGTTCTGGGCGGGGATAAGTAACGGGAAAGACGTTTTATTGCGGATTCTGAAAGAACTGGAGTATCCTTACGGTATTGCGGCATGCGAAAAAACAGATGAGTATTTCGCCGGGCAATGGGGATATCCGAACATGTGGGCTCCGCTTGTATGGTTTGCGTTTTACGCGCTCAAAGCGGTCGGCGCGACCGAAGAGGCCGGGAGGATAGGAAAAAAATATCTTTCTACCGTGGAAGATTGTTTTGCAAATACGGGAAAGCTGTGGGAAAAATACGACGCGGTAAAGGGCGGAAAAGCCACGGCGAACGAGTATACGGAAACGGAAATGTTAGGCTGGACGGCGGGGGTTTATAACGATATTTATGAAGAAATCAATCAATGAAAAAATAATTGCCTTAACGGGGCGGGATAATTGGTCTACGGCGGAAGCATGCGGGCTTCCGTCGCTCAGAGTTTCCGACGGCCCTCACGGGTTGCGTTTTGTGACCGAAGAAAAAGACGGCGAACAGATCGCCGCGGAATCGGTTTGCTATCCTACTCTTTCCGCGCTCGGCAATTCATTCGACGAGTCGCTTGTATACGCCGTAGGGCAGGCTATCGCGGAGGATTGCATAAAACATGACGTTGCGATCATTCTCGGCCCGGGCGTGAATCTGAAACGCACGCCCCTTTGCGGACGAAATTTCGAATACTTTTCCGAGGACGGAGTTCTTGCGGGAAAACTTGCAGCCGCTTATATCGAAGGCGTTCAAAGCAAGGGAATAGGCACGTCGCTGAAACATTTTGCCGCAAACAATCGCGAATACGATCGTTTTTTTCAGAGCAGCGAAATGGACGAGAGAACTTTGCGCGAAACGTATTGCCGCGCGTTTGAAATCGCGTTGAATGCGAAGCCCTGGACGGTGATGTGCAGTTATAATCCCGTAAACGGCGTTTACGCTTCCGAAAACAAGCACCTTTTGAACGATATTCTTCGCAACGAATTCGGTTTTGACGGGGTGATCGTTTCCGATTGGGGTGCGGTAAAACATCGCGCGAAGTCGTTGAAAGCGGGCATCGATCTTGCGATGCCGTATAGTGCCGATCACGAAAAACAACTTACGGATTGGTATGAAAAAGGACTGATCGGCGAAGACGATCTTGACAGAAGCGTCGGAAGACTTCGCGAACTTGCGGAAAAATATCGTTCTGCGGTTTCCCGGAGAAGAGTTACGATGACGGAGGAACAAAAGCATGAACTTGCGGTTCGTGCCGCCGAGGAAAGTGCCGTACTTCTGAAGAACGACGACGATATCCTGCCCGTATGCAGGGATAAGCGAATCGCCGTGATCGGCGGTTTTGCGGAAACCCCCGAATTTCAGGGCGGCGGGTCGTCAAGAGTAAACGCCAAGGTTTCTCAATCGTTATGCGATTGCCTGAAACAGCTTGGGTTTAACGTGGATTTTGCCTTAGGCTATATGATCAGGTATAATATTCTCACGCCGTTCGGAATACGTTACGCCGTGGAAACGGCGGCAAAAAACGATTGCGCAGTGGTGTGTGTGGGAAATACGTGGCTTACGGAGAAAGAGGAAACCGATCGTTTTACGTTGAAACTGAATCCCGCGGCGGAAGACCTTATTCTCGACGTCGCGCAGGTAAACCCGAACGTGATAGTCGTTATTTACGCAGGCTCCGCCGTCGACGTTTCCGCATTCGAAGGAAAGGTAAAAGCGATACTCTATATGGGGTATTGCGGCGAAGGAGCGAACGAAGCGGTGGCAGATCTGATTTCCGGAAAAGTTTCGCCATGCGGAAAACTTGCCGAAACTTTCCCGAAAAGCCTTGAAGATACGGCTACGGCGGATCGGCGCGGCAACGGCTATTCGGAAAGATATCCGGAGGGGGTTCTCGTCGGATATAAATATTACGAAAACAACGGGATCGCGCCTGCTTATCCGTTCGGCTACGGTCTGTCGTATACGACGTTCCGATACGGAGATATGAACGTGAAAAAACTTGGCGAGACTGATTATTACGTCTCTTTTTCCGTAAAAAACGTCGGTCGTCATGCGGCTTCGGAAATCGTGCAGGTGTATATCGCCGATGACGCGAGTATGGTAACGCGTCCGAAAAAAGAACTTGTCGCTTTCGGGAAAAAACGCCTCGAAGCCGGCGAAACGTGTACGTTTGGGTTCAATCTTACCGAAAGAGATTTTGCGTATTTCAGCCCCGTTTTAAATGAATTTTATGTGGAAAACGGAACTTTTACGATATTGATCGGCGCAAGCAGCGCGGATATCAGGCTACAGGAAAAAGTGGAAGTAAAATTGCCTGACGAGAAGCAGTTTTCACAGTATTGAGGAAGAATATGAAGTTAACGATCGATTATCTCGAAGAAGAACATTTTTTCGGCGGAACGGTAAACGACGGCATTTTTATGCCGTATTCCGCAGGATTTTCGCGCGACCTGCGCGTGTGGCACGCAGGAAATCAGGCGTCCTCGTTTTTATTGTCGGATAGAGGAAGAGCGATTTATTCGGAAAAACCCTTTCAATATGAATTCTTTTCCGACCGTGTGGAAGTCGAAGGGGACGATATCTTTGTGGAACGCAACGGCGATACGCTGAAAAGCGCATATATGTCGATGTGTAAAAAATTTGCTCCTGCGGGGAAGGATACGATCCCTCCCGAGATTATGTTTTCGAGTCCGCAATATAACACGTGGATAGAAATGGAATGGGATTGCACGCAGGATAAAGTTCTTGAATATGCCGATCGGATCCTTTCACACGGTTATCCGGCAGGAGTTTTAATGATCGACGATTGCTGGTGTCGGGCATACGGAGGCTGGAAGTTCAACGCCGCGTCCTTTCCCAATCCGAAAGCAATGATAGATAAATTGCATCGGTCGGGGTTTAAGGTCATGTTGTGGTGTTGCCCGTTCGTCAGTCCCGATACGGCGGTTTTCCGCGAATTGGAAAAACTCGGCGCGCTCGTAAAAAAATCGGACGGAACAACCGCAATCTCTCATTGGTGGAACGGATACAGCGCGGTACTTGATCTTACGAATCCGGCAGCAACGGCGTGGTTTGAAAAGCAGGCGGCCGTTTTGATGGACGATTACGGTGTAGACGGTTTTAAATTCGACGCCGCAGACCCCGAATATTATGACGATGACTTTGTGTTTTACGATGGTTCGGATCGTTCGATGCAGGCGAAAATATGGGCTGAAATCGGCGCAAAATACTCGTTTAACGAATTGCGCGCCGGATTTAATGCGGGGTGGCTTCCCGTTGTCAATCGTCTGCGAGATAAAAATCATTCCTGGAACGACGACGGGTTGAATACTTTGATTCCCGACGGGATCGCGATGGGTTTATGCGGTTATCAATATCTTTGCCCCGATATGATCGGCGGCGGAATGGTTCCGGATTTTCATCGCGACGGATTTGTTTTCGACGAAGAATTGTTCGTGCGTTATTGTCAGGTGGCGGCAATGTTCCCCATGATGCAGTTTTCGCGTGCGCCGTGGAAAGTTTTATCCGAAAACAATCAGAAAATTTGTCTCGATGCGGTCGGATTGCACGGCGATCTGGCGGAGTATATCATACAGACGGCAAAGCGCTGCGCTGTTTCCGGCGAGCCTATGATAAGAAATCTCGAATATGCTTATCCTCATAGCGGTTATGCTACGGTGAACGACGAATTTTTACTGGGCGAAGATATTCTGGTCGCTCCGCAGTTGAAAAAAGGCATGAGTACGAGACAGGTAATTATTCCCGACGGAATATGGGAAGACTTGGCGGGGAAAAGATACCGTAAAGGCAATTATCCGGTCGATACGCCGATAACGGCAATCCCCGTATTCAGAAGAATCGGCAAATAAAGTTAAGCGCAGACAGATATACGCGCGGTTTTTAATGGAAAATCGCTGAAAACTTGCCTGAAAATGATATTGCAATAGTTGATTATCGTAATAGCGAGGAACGTATTTGGCTTGCCAAATACCGACTTAATAAGTCGCCTCGTCAGGGAAAAGATTTCCCTAAGACCCTTTTGAAAATAACGAACGAAAAAACATAAAATCAGTTTACAAAACGGAGATTTTTTCAGGAATATAATAAAAAGCAATTAAATAGAATGATTGACCATCATAGGACAAAAAAAGTTGTCAGATATGGTTAAAGTCGTTGAAGCGTAAAATGTTTCGGCGGCTTTTTTATACCCGAAAATTAGATAACGAAGAATTGAAGAATATTATCTTTCCCGAATATATGAAGAAGACAAGCGGGTTTTTCGGGTGTACAATATGTATGATTAAAGATATAAGCGGTCTTTCGCGCCGTATTTTTATCGACGTTTCGGCGGGTTCAAACACAATCACTCGCGGATAGGCGGAAGCGGCAAAATCGGGGATTACCGATTGAACGCAAGCATAGCCGTGAACGCCGATAAGAGTTCGGTGCGAGGGAACGCTAAAAAATCTGTAAGGAGGAAAATCAATGAAAAAGTTTGGCAAAAAAGGTATTGTCGCGGCGGCATCGCTTATCGCGGCATTATCGGTATCGGCGATAGTTCCCGCTGTCGCCAACGCGGGCGGAGACACCACCACGCTTCCTTCTAAGGGGTTTGAGTCGGAATCGGTTGAGGTAAAAGGCTCGAACGAAGCTCTTTCAAACTGGATGTTTTATTTTTACGGCGACAAAGACGCCGAGGGGAAGGCCCGCGGAACGGTTTACGATTCGGAAAATCTTCACGTTTCCGCAACGACCGAGGGCAGAACGGGCAACGCTTTACATCTTAAAAGAGACAAGGCGGACGGCGAACTCGTAATGTATTCCTATGCGTTCGACGTTAAGCCCGATCAGAACTACGTTATCGGCGCTTTCGTAAAAAGCTTTTGCGCGCAAACTGCCGACAATAAAGTTTATTTCAAAATCAAAGAGCAGAGCGCGAACGGGGGCGTTGTCGGCGACGAATTCGCCGTTCAGCATTCCGTTGACGGAAGAAGAGAGGACTGGACGGAAACGACTTTCTCGTATAAAACTTCCGCTTCCGCGAAAACGCTTATTCTGAAAATATGCGCGGACGGCGTAGGCGATTTCTACGTTGACGACATTACGTTCAAAGCTTCCAATGCGGGCGTTAATTCCGATATTTTTCAGATGATCGGCGTAGGAAACGACGGCGCGAGCGAAGATCCCGCTTCCATGCCCGTACTCAGCGGCGTAAATCTCTCTTCGGATAGTTCCGACGGAGACGGAAAATCGCTGAAACTCAATCATAACGACGTATATAAAACCGTTTTCGGTATCTTGCCGCACGGAAAGACGTATAATTTGTCTTTCAAATATAAAAACACGTCGGGCGGCACGGCGGATCGAATGAGTATCCGTCTCGATAACGTCACTACGGCGGGTGAGCGAGTTTGGTACGCCGCGCCCGTGAACAGCACCGCGGGCACGCCCGATACGGAATGGCAAACGTATAATTACGAATTTACCGCCGTTGCTGGGCAGACGGATATCAGTTGGATAGGGATCGCTTCGTACGGCGGATATCTTATCGACGAACTTAAAATAACGGGTACGGACGAAGACGGTGCGACTATGCAGTATATCGTCAACGGTTCGTTCTCGGGCGCATATCTCGAAGGGTATACTTACGGCGGAAATTACAGCGTCGCAAAACAGGAAGACGGAACGTATGTATTCGCTTCTTCTGCGGTAACGAAAGACACCGCAAGCGGTCAGAGAGGATATCTGAAACCCGACGTTTCCAAACTTGTCGAAGGTACGGAGTATACCATAAGCTTCGATTATCGTTCGGGCGGAGCTTCGGCAGGTAACGTCTTCTACGGCGCAGGCTGGGGCGGAGAGCATCCCCTTACGGATATCTGCCCGCTTTCGCAGGCTACGACGGCAGGATGGACTCATAAAGAAGCGAAATTCACCGCGAGAAACGGAAGCTGGTTTGAAATCTACGGCGACGCAGACGTCGGCTGGCCGACTTATTTCAGAAATATTTCCATAAAAGACGCGGCGGGCAACGAATTTATTACAAATAAAACTCTTGTTGCTCCCGAAGTCGTTTTAGGCGAAAACGAATTCCCCTACGGAACTTTCGAAGGCGACGTGAATTACGTTGCCGAGGACTGGACTTTCGAGGGTAACGCAAACGTTTTCGGTCTTACGTTCGACACGAGATGGGAGCCGGGCGCAAAACCCGACTGGAAGCTCTGCTTATACGGAACGGAAGAAGCTCCCGCAAGCGCGATAAGCAAAGAAATTGCCGTTTCCAAACGTACTCTCATGGTAGGCTGCAAAATTTATACGGGTAACGTTAAGTTCTCCGTTATCGCAGGAGACCAAGAAATCGCGACCGACGAAAACGGATTTATCGAACTTCCCGAAGGAACTACGACCGTAAGAATTAAATGTACGGCTACCGAATACGTCGCGTTCAAATACTTAATGCTCGGAACGCACACTCACGCAACTCCCGAGGAAGGCGCGACGACTACCGAAGCGGCTACCTGCACGAAGATCGGCGGAACGTTCTATTATTGCGCGGATTGCGAAAAGAACGTTTATATCGAAAAAGTTCCAATGCTCGCTCATGATCTTGAACACGTTCACGAGGACGCTACCTGCCGTGACGGCGTTGACAAAGACGTCTGCAAATTGTGCAAACAGGAATTCAACGTAAAAATTCTTCCCGCAACGGGCGAACACGATTACAAAACCGAAATAATCAAAGACGCAACCTGCACGGCTTCCGGCATGAAGCAGGACGTGTGCAAGGTTTGCGGAAGCAAAGGAAACATAAGCGTTATTCCAAAGAAAGCACACGATTATAAAGACGGAAAATGTACCGTATGCGGCGCGGAAGACCCCGATTACGAACCGACTTCCGAACCGACTTCCGAATCGACCGACGAACCTACTTCCGGCTCGACTTCCGAAGAACCCGCTTCCGGCTCGGAATCCGAAAAGCCGTCCGAATCAAAGGGTAGCGGAACAAGCGCGGGAAAGAAAGGTTGCGGCTCTAACGTTTACGGCGGAGCCATGGTTCTCGGCACTCTTGCGGCTGCGGCGGTTGTTATGATCAAGCGCAAAAAAGAAGACTGATAAAGTAAAATAAAAATGCCTGAGGGGTTGTTGCGGTAATCGAGGATAATAAAACAAAAGTTGTACGTGCCTTGACGAAGCAGACAACCCCTTTTAAAACTTTTAAAAGGAGAAAACCTATTGATGAAATCAAAATTTAAAAGCATAAAGGCTTTCGCCCTTCTTGTTTGTTCGCTTATCGCGCTTGTTTCTTTCGGTTTAGGGTTTAACGGAATGCGCAGGGCGAACGCAGAAAACGTCGTTCCCGAAATAGCGAACGCAAATCTTAACGACCTCACGGGCAACATGCCGACGGGCTGGTCAACCTGGAAGGCTCTTAACGGAAAGGACGAATCTCTTGCGGATATAAGGTTTTCGACCGTAAAAGGCGAGGAAGCTTACGAGGGCGCGTCGCTTAAAGTTATCAATCGCTCGGGCGACAGCATGATAAGGGGAGTTATAAACAGCCCCGAATTCGAGATCGAGGGCGGAAAGACTTATCTTCTTTCCTTCTATTATCGTTCCGATTCCGACGTGACTACGAGCAGCCTTTGCGTAAGGCAGTTCAAGAAAAACGGAGACGGAACCGCAAACACCTATCTTTGGGTTGACGCGGCAACGGTTTCGGGTGCAACGGGCGGGTACAGGCTTGTTTCCGCGCCGTTTACCACCGATTCCAACGCCGCTAAGGCGATGTTGCAGCTCGATATCGCTCCGACGGGCGAAAACGCCGTTTATTACGACGAATTTTCCCTCGAAAAACTCGATAAGCTCGAGTTTAACGGCGGATTCGAAAGAGTGGGCAACATGGAAACTCCGCTCGGCTGGGCTATGTCGAACGGATTGGATTTCTCGTTCAGCGACGAGATTTATTACGACGGAAAAACTTCCGCGCATATCGTGAGAGAAGATTACGCTTCGGCGTTCACGATGACTTCGCTTGCCAAAACCGAAGTTCGTTCGGCGGGTTCTTACGACATCGGTTTCCGTATGCGTTCTCAAAATTCCAAAGGTTCGAAAGCCACGATAACAGTTACTTATTACGGCTCTGCGGGAAACGCTATCGGAACGCAAGTCAGCCCCTACGTTTATCTTAAAAACGGCGAAGGACTTTCCGACTGGACGAACGTGTGGATAAGATATATCGCGCCGCAAGGCTCGGTTTCCGTAGGAATTACGATAACGATTTCCAAAGGTAAAACCGATTGTTATATCGACGGAGTGTTCTGCAAAGAATCGGGTAACGTAGCTTATACCGAGGATTTTGAAAGCATTTCAAACGAAGGAATACCAGATAATTACGTAGCCGAACCCGAAGCTTTCAAGGACGGAAAACTCGTTCTCGCGGGCGGAAAACAGGCTAAAACGGAAACGATAGCTCTTCTTTACGGCAACGGTTATTCCATTACGGGCGAATGCGTTACCGAGGGCGGAGCGAAGCCCGTTATCGAACTTAACTGGCTCGATTACAACAGAAAACTTCTCGAAAGCAAGAAATTCGAGCTTAAAACGACGAATAACGAGTTTTTGGCGGAATTTGTTCAGCCGCAGGGAACTTACGTAGAAATAATTTACAAAAACGAAGGCAGCGGCACCGTTTCTTTCGATAATATCAGAATAGACAAAACTTACGATCCGAAGACCGCGGGCAGCGGCTGGGAAGCCAAATGGGTTTGCTTCCCGTATGCGGACGTTGCTTACGGCGGAGCGTATATGTACGCTTATTACCGCAAGTCGTTCACGCTTACCGAGCCGGTAACTTCAGCTCAGATTCAGGTTACGGGCGACGATATCATTACGACTTACGTAAACGGCACGGAGCTTAAAGACGAAGGCAAGAACTCATGGGCAAGCGTTCTCGTAGCGCATATTAAAGACAACCTCGTTGTCGGCAAAAACACGCTTGCGTTCCGCGTTTATAACCAGTCGTATTACGGCGGACTTCTTTTCGACCTCGAACTCACTCTGGAGAGCGGAAAGAAAATGCGCGTTTCTTCGGACAACACCGTTCTTTCGTATAACGCGGGAGAAAAACAGCTCGACGGCTATGACTGGAACAAAACCGACTTTGACGATTCCGCATGGAAATCTTCTTTCGTCATCGGCGCGCCGCCGTGCATGCCGTGGGGCGAAATAGTTTACAAACAGAACGCGGAATCGTTGCCGAAGCTTACCATAAAGAGCGCGGAGGTAACGGAAGCCGTAAACGCGGGCGATACGCTCGAATTTACGTTCAACGCGCATATATCGGAACAGATAACGAAGGATCTTACCTTTAAGGTAAACTTCAGAAGCAAATACGTTGCCGACGAAGACGAAGTTATGGAAAACTGGCTCGTTCCCACGCTCGTTTCGGGCAAAAAAACGTCCGAATGGGTTGTCGGCGAGGATAATATCGTCACTTACAGAGTGGAAATTCCCGATTATCTCACGTCGGACAGTTATCAGCTTCAGTTCGATACCGAAGAGTTCAAAATCACGAACAGCAGATATGCCGGCAATATAATCAGAGGCAAATACGTCGCGATAACGACAAAAGAAGTCGTTCTGACGGAAAGTCATATCGAAAAAGAGAACGGCAGAGTTCAGCTTATCGTAAACGGCGAAAAAGTCGCGCCGATGATGTATCTTCGCGAGCAGAAAACCGTTTTCAAAACGCAGTACGCGTCCGGAATGTACGGCGCGGACGTAGACCTTATGTGTCTTCCGAACTGCCGCAGCTACAATATGAACAGCTCGGGTTCGATGTGGACGGGTTACGGCGAATACGATTTCACGGCTTTGGACGAAGTCGTTTACGAAACCCTTCAGGGTGCGCCGTCCGCCAAGCTCATGCTCATGCTCGACGCCGATCCGCCGGAATGGTGGTTTAAAAAGAACCCCGACGCTTACGCTATAGACAGCAAGGGCAAAAAAGCCGGCATAAGCTATGCGTCGAAGAAGTGGAGAGAAGACGTAGGCGTTTACTATCAGGCGCTTATAGCGCACGTTCTCGCTCAGCCTTACGCGGGGCATATGTTCGCCGTCAAAATTTCGGCGGGCGCGACGTTTGAATGGCAGACTTACGGAGTCACTCTTTCCGAGTGCGCCGATTTCGGTAAGGACGCGCTTATAGCATTCCGCGAATGGCTCAAAGAAAAATACGTTACAAACGAAGCCTTAGCAACCGCCTGGGGCAAAAAGGGCGTTACCTTCGAAACCGCTTCGGTTCCCACGTACGACGAAAGAAAGGCATACACTTACGAAACTCTTCTCGACGGCAAAGCGCAGAGAAACGTTATCGATTTCCATTCGTTTGCGAGCGATATGACGTCGGACAGCGTAATTTATCTCGCGAAGACCGTTAAAGAAGCGATCGACAACAAGTGGATTGTGGGAACGTACACGGGATATCTCACGCACGGACTCACTTACGAGGCTAACGGACTTGCAAACGCCGCGATAGCGAGAGTAATCGCTTCGCCTTACGTCGATTTCCTTTGCTCGCCTATCTGTTACGACGAAAGACTTCTCGGCATGAGCGCGTCCTACATGATGATGGTAGACTCGCTCATAACGGCGGGAAAACTCCCGATAATCGAGTGCGACAGCCGTACCGTTTATTTCGACAGTAAGACTACAAGTCCCGCGCTTTTAGGCGAATGGGGAAAAACGTACACCCTTAAAGATTCCGTCGAAGCTTTGAAGAGAGATTTTTCGAACATGATGATAAAAGGCGCGGGGCTGTGGTGGTACGATATGTACGGCGGCTGGTTCGACGATCCCGAAATCTATTCGATGATAAAAGCGGCAAAAGCGGAATGGGACAAGGCGATTCAAAAGCCCGTCAGGAGCAATTCGAAGATCGCTTACGTTATCGGCGACGATATCGCCACGACCCTTGCTTATTCCTTCGACGGAACTTACCATTTCCTTTACGAGGCGTTATACGAGCAGAAAGAAAGTTTGGGACACATCGGAACTTCTTACGATATGTTGTATCTTTCGGACATCGAGGACGGATTTGCAAGAGAATACGACGTATATCTTATTCTTGCGACGAACGTCACGGAAAAGCAGAAAGCGGCTATAAACAAGTACCTCAAGAAAGACGGAAAGACGATATTATGGGTAGGCGTCCCGGGCATTTACGGCTCGGACGGCACTATGTCCGTAGATTACGTTTCCGCTCTCACCGACATAACGCTCGCGAAAGCTCCCAGGTCTTATTACGGAATACGGATCGTCGGAAACGAAACTTACACGAAGGGGCTTGACGGAAAGCTTTACGGTTGGATAAATTCGACCAAAGTCGACCCGATGTTTTACGTAAACGACAGGGCAGCGGAAACGCTCGGAAAGATCTATAACAGCGATCTTACCGGTCTTGCCGTTAAAGCGGTAGAAACGGAAGACGGCGGATATTACATGTCGATTTACTCGGCGGTGGGCAATATCCCCGAGGAACTTTTAAGAAACATTCTGAGAATCTGCGGTGTTAAGCTCGTCGAGAGCGAGAACGACGTGGTTTTCGGAAACAGCGATTATATTTCCGTGGCTTCGCCTTACGGCGGCGTTAAAACTATCGAATTTAATGAAAAAGTCGACGTATACGACGTTTTCAAAGGTGAATATATCGCTAAAAACGTCTCGAAGGTCGAAGTTACCATGGAAGCGGGAACGACAATGCTTTTAAGAACGGAAAAACCCGGTTCTTCCAAACCCGATAAGCCCGACGAATCGGCAAGCGGCAGCGAAAGCGGCACGTCTTCGGGAGAATCGCCCGTAAAAGGCGGATGCAACTCGGCAGTGGCGGCATGCTTGGCTGTCGGAATACTTGCGGCTGTTTCGGCGGTTACCGTTTTCGCGCTTAAAAAACGCAAAAAAGATTAAATTTCAGAAATAAAGGAAAAGGGGCATGCCCCTTTTCCCGAGTCTTCGGCTCGGGAAAATCCTTTAAGAAAAAATAAAAAGGAAGAGGAAAATATTTATGGCAAAATTAAAGAAACTCCTGATCGGCGCGCTTTCGATGTGCATGGCTGTTTCCATGGCGGCTTGCGGCAACACGGGAAACGGCGATAATTCAAACGGCGGAAACAGCACTACGGGCGGTTCCGAAAGTAAATGGGACGGCAAAAAAACCGATTTCACCCTTCAGATCTTCACGGGCGGTTACGGCGCGGATATGTGGAAATACGTCATTCAGGCGTTTGAAGCAGATCATCCCGAATACAACGTTGTTGCAAATATGTCCAACACGGTAAACGAAAGCATGAAGGACGACTGGAAAGACGGCAATCCCCCCGATTTCGTATTTTTGGACGGTACTTTGGAAAAACAGGCATGGCTTGAAAACGACATGCTTTACGATTTCACCGACTGGCTTAAAACGGCAACCGTCGCGGGCGAAGAAAACGTGAAAATCAAAGACAGAATGTTGACCGAATACGTTCATAAGTATACGAACGAAGAGGGCAAGACGATAACTTACGGCATGCCTCTTGCGCTCAGCTCTTACGGTATGTGGTACGACGAGACGTTGTTTAACGCTAAGAGTTGGACTGTTCCTACTAATTACAGCGAACTTTCCGCTTGGGTAGACAAAAACGCTACGGCGGAAACGGCGGCTCTTATTTATCCGGGCAAATTCTCGGGGTATCTCGTTCAGGGTATGATCCTTCCCGCGCTTGCGGAAGTGGGCGACGAGTTCTATGACAGAGTGGAGAACGCCCTCGACGCGGAAGTTTACACTTCTGCGGAATTCAAGGCGGTTATGAATCGTTTTGCGGACGTTTTCGGCAAAGGCAAAAAAGCTAACTCCGTTGCAGATTGTATATCTCTCGACCACACGACTTCTCAGATGCAATGGCTTGCTCATAAGGCTGCGTTCATTCCCAACGGTCTCTGGCTCAGAAAGGAAATGGCGGCTTTGAACGCTATTCCCGAAGGCTTCGAAATGAGATATGCTCCTTCGGCTCTCAACGTCGAAAAGCAGATAATCGTCGCTTCGTCCGTAACATGCGCGGTTGCTAACGACGCTAAAAACCAGAAAGCGGCTTTGGAATTCATGAGATATTTATATCGTTCCGACGTCGTTCAGAAATTCGCGGAATGTACCGATTCTCCTTCGGCAACCAACGTCGAGCTTGACAAATCCAAAGTTTCCGAAGTTCTGAAATACGCTCAGGAAGTTATGAGTAATCCCGCTTACAAGCACGTGCTTCACGTAGGAAGCTGGGGCGGAGTAGACACCGTATTCAATCAGGGCGTTAACTCTATCGTTGCGGGAACGAAAACGGTAGATGAGGTTTGTAACGAGCTTGCGGCTCAGGCAAGAAAACAACTTAACGGTTGATTTTATTAGTTTTCAGAGTTTTCCGCGCGCGGGGAATCCCCCGCGCGCGGAAAAATAAATTTTATTCGGTAGCCAATCACTTCAGGCTAAAAAGGAGCGACAAAGGATGACGAAAAACCGTAGATTTAAAATAAACAGCAACATGACGTTGTCCAAATGGATATTTTTTGCCGTGACGTGCGGCGTAGTTCTTGCACTTTACATAACGTTCTGCGTTGTACCCATTCTGCAATCGGTAAAAATGAGTTTTTACAAATGGGGCGGATATAAAAAAATGACCTATATAAAGTGGAAGAATTACACTGACGTTTTTAAAGACGCGGTTTTTTGGAAAGCGCTTAAAAACGACCTTGTCATAACTTTGATAAAGGAAGTTCTGATATGCTTTTTAACGGTGCTTTTTGCGGTTACGCTCACGAGATTCCGCATGAAAACGCCCGAAGTAGTATTTTATAAGTTCGTTTTCTATATTCCTAACGTCATTTCGACGATAATCATCGGTTCTTTGTGGGGATTTGTCTTCATGCCTTCCGATATGGGGCTTATGAATGCGATCTGTTCGATTTTCAAAAGCGGCTTCAATATAGACTGGGTAACGAAATATCCGCTCGGCGTTATAGGTTTCGTTGCGAGCTGGTGCGGCGTGGGGCTTTTCATGCTTACGATGATAGCTTCCATTCATCAGATTCCCGGCGAGCTTTACGAAGCGGCGAGAATTGACGGCGCGGGCGAAATGAAACAGCTTCAGTATATAACGATGCCCGCCGTATGGCTTCAGGTAACGTTTATGGTCGTATCCATTTTATATCAGTCGCTCGGCGGAAACTTCGGTCTCGTAAACGTTTTCGCGCCTAACGGCGGACTCGATAACAACGCAATGGTTATGGGACTTTACGTATATCTTTACGGTTATTCGAGCCAAACTCTCGCGATAGGTTATTCTTACGCCGCCGCGATCGTCATGCTCATAATAACGTGCGTTATATCCCTTTCGGTTAAATTTGCGATGAACAAGGCGGGTGAAGCGTTATGAAAGAACTCAAAGTTAAAAACCGCAAAAATCGCGTGGAGGAAAAATCGCTCACGATAACGAGAAACGTCGTAAGAATTTTCCTTATAATTTGGTCGCTTCTTATCATTTTTCCTATTCTCTGGGCTGTTTTAAGTTCTCTTAAAACAAACCTCGAGTTCGGCACGAACGCCTGGAAGCTTCCCGAAAAATTGCAATGGGTAAACTATAAAGAAGCGTGGGAAGGCGCGAATTTCTCGAAGTATTTCTTAAACAGCCTGATTTTAAGCGTCGGAACCGTCGCTTTATCGATAATCATGACGGCCACTTCGGCTTACGTAGTGGGGAAATTCGTTCACCCCGTCGTGAAATCGATTGAAGTTTTCTATTCGATATTCATGATGGTTCCGCAGATGCTTCTTCTCATTCCGCTTTTGCAGATGTGCAAAAAGCTGAACATGACTAAAAGCAACGTCGTTTTATTCACGCTTATGATCACGAACGCGCTTCAGGGCGTACCGTTTTACGTATTCCTCTTAACGCCGTTCATGCGGAGCATAAACAATTCTATCTTAGAAGCCGCGGAAATAGACGGCGCGAATCAGTTTCAGTCGTTTATTACGCTCGTTCTTCCCATGATCGTCCCCGCGATATTCATGGTCGGGCTTTTAAGCTTCGTGGGAATATGGAACGAATACGTAATGAGCATCACGTTTATAAAAGACCCGACGAAATACACTTTGTCTGCGGGAATAAACGAACTCATGAACGATGCAAAAGCGGGGCAGACGCTTAAATTCGCCGCGCTTATCATCGCCATGCTTCCCATCCTGATTATTTACGCAATATTCCAGAAACCGCTTCAGAACGGACTTTCTTCGTCCGACGGCGTAAAGGGTTAACTTATGATATTATTTGACAGACAGCAATTCAAAAACCCGTCCGAGGAATATTCGGCGGCGCCTTTCTGGTTTTTAAACGGCGATCTGGACGATAACGAACTGAAACGTCAGCTTTCCGAAATGAAGGAAAAGGGCGTGGATAAGGTTATTCTTCATTCGAGAAAAGGTTGCGAGGTGGAATACCTTTCGGAAAAGTGGTTTGAAAAGATCGGCGTTATTTTAAACGAGTGCGAGAAAATCGGGCTTACCGTGCTTATTTACGACGAGGATAACTGGCCGAGCGGCTATGCGGGCGGAAAAGTTACCGAAGAAAACCCCGCATACGGCGCGACGTGTTTAAGCGTGGATAAAATCTATCCCGTTCTCGGCGAATACATAACCGTCGAAGATAAACCGAACACCGAGCTTGAATGCGTCGTTGCGGTGCATAGCGACGAATATTTTCTCGATATCACCGATTATGAGCAGAAAAAGTGTAAACCGTGGAAGTCGGAAACTCTCTGCTGGGAAGTTTTCGTTTTCAGAAAGGAAAAATGCGGGCATCGTCCCGCTTATTCTCCCCACCCTTACGTAGACCTCTTAAACCCCGCCGCAACGCGCGAATTCGTTAAATTCACCCATGCGGAATATAAAAAGAGGTTCAAAAAGCAGTGGGGAAAGGTTATCAAAGGTTTTTTCACCGACGAACCCGGGTTTTATCAGAACTATCTCGAGCAATGCAAAAACCTTAACACCGTAATCTGGACGGACGATTTCGCAACGCGGTTTATCGAAAAATTCGGTTACGACATTCGCCCGCATTTGTGCTGTTTGTGGCAGAATATGGGCGCGGTTTCGGTTAAAACGAGATGCGATTATTATAAAGCCGTCTCGGAATTTTATAAAGAAGGATATTTTGACGTAATATCCGATTTTCTGCACGAAGACGGGCTTATTCATATAGGGCATCTGCACAGAGAAGATTTCATCGAGTCGCTCGTGCAGACGGAAAGCGATTTTTTCTCCGCGATGAACGCGCTCGACGCTTCGGGGATAGACTTTATAGACAGAAATCCGAAAAAGATTACCGAAAGGCTTGGTTCTTCCGCCGCGCACGTTTACGATAAAGAAATTTGTTTCAGCGAGACGTTCGGCGGCTTCGGGTGGTCGCTCACCCCCGAAGAAATGAAGATAAGAACGGACGTTCAGTACGTTCAGGGCGTAAACATGCTCGTGCCGCACGCGTTCTTTTATTCGACCGACGGCATAAGAAAAACTGAAAGTCCGCCGTCCCTGTTTTTTCAGAACGGTTATTGGAAGTATTTCAAGCAGTATGCCGATTACGTAAAAAGGCTAAGCTATATAGGCAGGTGCGGCGAGTTTTGTCCCGACGCGGCGGTTTATTTCCCCGTGGAAACCTCGTGGGCGGAATACCGTCCTCTTTACCGTTTTTCCCTTCACGAGCTTGACGAACAGCTTCTTCTTTTAACCGAAGGTCTTAACGAAAACGGCGTTTGTTTCGATTTTTTAAACGATTACGGAATTGAAACGAAGCTCTCGGGAAAATGCGGGATTGATGATGAAAAGTGTGGCTATAAGTCGATTATTCTGCCTTTTACGTCGGTAATGAGCGAGAAAACTCTCGTTAAATTAACCGAGTTTGCAAAAGGCGGCGGATACGTCGTTTCCGTCGGCGATTTTTCGCCCGTGGACGAAAATGGAATTAAAAGCGAACTTTACGAAAAAACGCTGCAAAACCTTATTGCGTGCGATAACTTCGTCGTTTTCAAAAAACACAGAGAAGAGGAAGCCGTGGAAGCCGTTGCGGAAGATATCGGGCTTTCTCTCGGAAAAAACGTCAAAGGCGTATTTTTACTGAAGAGAAAAGACGGAAACAGGGAAATCGATTTTTTAGTCAACGCTACGGGCGAAGAAAAGGCGTTTACCGTTAAAAGGAAAGGTTTTTCTGGTGCGGAAATCTGGAACGCCGAAAACGGAGAGATTACCCCTGCAGAGTATACGGAGCAGGACGGCGAAACGACGGTTTACGTCCGTCTCCGTCCTTACGGCTCCGTTATCGTCGCGTTTTCGGACGATTGCGGTAAGCCCCGCGCGGAAGTTTACGAAAAAATCATTGCCGACGTAACCGAAAACTGGATAGTAAAAGAGAGCGGAAAAGAAGTCGAAAGGGCAAACTTTTTCGCCGCGGGTAAACAGAATTTTTCGGGCGAAGTTACGTTCATGAAGAAAATTTCAATCGAAAAGCCGGGCGGAAAGGTTATGCTCGGGCTTGAAAACGTTCAAAGCTACGCAAGCGTTAAGGTCAACGGCGGGTTCGCGGGGGCTAAGCTCTGGTCGCCTTACGAATTCGACGTTACGGCTGATCTTAAAAACGGCGAAAACACAATCGAAATCACCGTCGGGTCTACCGAAGAAAACGCGATGACGGGCAGCAATAAAAATTACGGAATTTTCGGGCGCATAATGCTTTCGGAGGTTAAAAATGGATAAAATCGGAATCATAGTAATAGGATTCGGGAGCCGCGGGCAGCTTTTCGGCGGGTATATCAAAGCCGATGAAAGAACCGAACTTACCGCCGTTGCCGACGTAAACCCCGAGGCGAGAGAAAAGGCGATTAAGGAATTCGGCATAAAACCCGAAAATTGCTTTAAGAGCGCGGAGGAAATCCTTGCAAAAGGCAAAATCGCGGATGCGGCGTTCATCTGCACGCAGGATAAACAGCATAAAGAGCATGCCATAAAGGCTATGAGGCTCGGCTACGATATCTGCCTTGAAAAGCCCATCGCAACCACTATGGAAGATTGCGAGGATATTTTAAAAGTGCAGGAAGAAACGGGCAGAAAGGTTATGATCTGCCACGTTCTCCGTTACAGCCCGTTCTATATGAAGATGCGCGAGGTTATAAAAAGCGGCGAGATAGGCGACGCGGTTACGATAAGTCAGACCGAAAACGTCGCGTACTGGCACGACGCGCATTCGTACGTGCGCGGGGCGTGGAGAAACAAGGAAGAGAGTTCGCCGATGATTCTCGCAAAGTGTTGTCACGACCTCGATATAATCTTCTGGCTTCTCGGGAAAAAATGCAAAAAGGTCTCGTCGTTCGGCGATCTGTATTATTTTAAAAAGGAAAACGCGCCTTTAGGGAGTGCGGACAGATGTTTCCGTTGCCCCGAAAGCGTTAAAAAGGATTGCCCTTACGACGCGTTTAAGATTTATAACGACATTTACAAGGCGTATAACCCGATTTTGGGCAACGCCATGGCTTTCCGCGGCACGAGAAAGGAATATGTGGACGAGCTTTTGTCGGACGAAAGATTTCCTTACGGCAGATGCGTGTTCGCCTGCGATAACGACGTTGTCGATCATCAGGTGGTGAACATGCTTTTCGAAGGGAACGTCACCGCGCAGCTTACAATGACGGCTTTTTCCAAAGAGTGCCACAGATGCATAAAAGTTCACGGAACGCTCGGCGAAATGGTTGCCGATATGGAAGAAAATTCCATACTCGTGAAACCCTTCAGATCGGAAGATTACGTTATCGACATCACGAAATACGCAACCGATTTAACCGTTCACGGCGGCGGGGACAAGCTTTTGTTTGAAGATTTCGTCTCGTATATAACGGGCGGCGCGCCGACAGATACGAGAACGACTCTTGCGGACAGTCTCATATCCCACAGAATGAGCTTTGCCGCGGAAGAATCGAGGCTTTCGGGCGGAGAACCCGTCGATTTAAGATGAATCCGGAATACGCAGAGTTAAAAAACAAGTATTTCACGGACGATTTGTCCGTTTCGTATACTTTAAAGACGGACGATATAACCAAAGGGGCGAAGCCGCAAGGCACGCCCTATCTTTCCCGAAAGGGAATTTTCGACGAAAACGGAATAAACGCCGAAACGAAAAGCAGACTTGTCGTGCGCAAAACGTCGGACGGATATTATGCCTCATTGAGAACTTTGAGCGACGATTTGTCCGAGTTCGGGCTTAATCTTCCCATTAAATTCATGGGGAAGAAGAATTGCGGCGGGTGGAAAAAGCAATATCTTTTCAATTCGCCCTATAATTCCGTCGATAACAAGCATATTTTCTGCTATCTCACAAACCCCGAGGGGGATAATCTTCTTATTTTGTCCGTAGGGAGAAGCGACGGCTGGAAAATGGATTATTCGCTTTTTTCGGGCGGACAGTATTTCGATAATCTCAAATTTCTTGCTTCTTTCGACAAGGCGTATAACGGAAGCGGAAGCAGATGGCTTAAACTTATTTTTCTGCCTGTTTCCTCATATAAAGAGGGGTTGAAAAAAGTTGCCGAAATTAAAAAACTTCCCGTCGCGTTTTACGAAAAAAGTTACGTAAAGCTCGGCGAAAAGCTGAGAATAGACGTTTACGGCAATTTCGACTATCTTCGCGTCGGGGATAAAAATTTCGCGAATCTCGGAGGATACGCGGAAGTCGAACCGCCCCGCGAAGGGCTTTTGACGGCTACCCCTCACACGTGGAAAAATGCGGGCATCGATTGCACAATCTACGCATATAAGTCGATTAACGAGCTTTTTTCCAAGTCAATGCAAACGGTAAGCAAAGAAGATTTGGCTACGGGCGACGGAAATCTTTGCGAATGGAAATGTTACGTGTCCGCAATTTTGAGATACATGCAGAGGTTCGGCAAAGACGAATCGTTAATCGAAAAGATAAAAGACGCGCTCGAAACGATAACCGAACGGGACGAGAGCAAGGCAAAAGACAGAGAAACGATTTTTTACAAAGCGCGGAAAGGCTATCCCGCGTATAACGTTTTCAATTCGAACAGAGTTCAGGAGCAGTTCTTCGGCATAGGAATTCTTCTCGACGCGTATAAGTTTTTCGGTGAAAAGCTGTATCTCGATTACGCCGTGAACGCGTTGGACAGCGTTTTGCAACATCATTTGTCCGAAAGCGGCGCGATAGAAACGTTCATGGAGTGGTCGAAAACGACGGAAGATTACACAACCGTTTGCTGTCTTATCATTCCCGTAATCGAAACGGCGGAGTTTTTGAAGGACAGAATGCCCGAAAAATCGAAAGAATATTACGCGGCGGCGGAAAAGATGGCAAAGCACGTTTACGACCGCGGAATTTTCTTCCCGACGGAAACTCTTATACAGGACGAAGCTGAGCCTTTTATAGAGGAGGGCAGTATGTCCTGTTCCGCGCTTACTTTGCTTTATTTCTGCGCCAAGGTTGAAAGAAAAGAAGAATATATCGCCCGCGCAAAAGAGATTCTCGACATGCACGACAGCTGGGTGGTGAAAACCGACAAGGCGCCCATGTTTTTCAGTTCGCTCCGTTGGTGGGAGACGAAATGGGAGGGCGATAAGGACGGCAACGCGCTTTGCATGGGGCATGCCTGGACGATCTGGCGCGCCGAAGCCGATTTCTGGTATTATAAGCTCACGGGTGACGAAGTATATTTCGAAAAAGCAAAAAACGGCTTTATGAGCAATTTCTCGAAGATAGACAGTCTCGGCAGGAGCTATGCGTGCTATCAGCCCGATTACATCACGGGCGGCGGTTTTACGGACAGGTGCGAAGACGTAAATTTCCGCATAGTGAACGGATTCCCGAAGCAGACCGACAGCGGACTTTCACGTTACGTGTGGTCGAGAGCGGCGGGGAGTATTTTCGAAAACGATGATGCGGATAAGATATTTTAAAGATAAGATATTTTAACAAGCAGCCGCAGAATTATGCGGGTAAAAGCGAGGAAAACGATGGATAATATTACCGAAACTCACGAATATATAATTTCGCATTGGGAGCAGGCTGTTATCGCGCCCGAAAACGCGGCTTCGCCGTCGCTTTACGTAAAGCCGTTCACGCCGCCGTGCATAGACGGACCGTTCAAAAGCCTTTTTTATTGGGATACTTACTTTACGAACAAAGGGCTTATTGCGGACGGGCGGACGGAAGACGCGAAAAACAACGTCGATAACCTTTTGAACGCCGTTAAAAAATACGGGTTCGTCCCGAACGCGCTCAGTATGCATTTATTGAAATTCTGCTCCCAGCCGCCTTATCTTTACCTTATGGTTAAAGACGTTTTCGAGGCGACGGGCGATAAAAAGTGGTTCAAAAAAGCATATCCGAGGTTAAAGGACGAATATTTTTTCTGGCAGACCGAACGCATTACGCCGACGGGGCTTAACAGATATTATCATCACAGCCTGCCCGATTACGAACTTCTGGATTATTACGACGTCGTGGCAAACGACAGGCTTAAACTTGCGGGCGAAAAAACAAAAGAAGAAAAAATCGCCCTCGCGCACGGTTTCATCGCCGTTGCGGAAAGCGGAATGGACTGGACTCCGAGATTCGGCTTTTGCGGCGACGAGATAATTCCCGTCGATCTGAATTCTCATCTGTATGCCTTTGAAAACATGCTTTTTGAAGCGGCTCTCGATTTCGAACCCGAGAAAGCTCCCTTTTTCGGCGAAGCCGCGCAGAACAGAAAAAGGCTCATGGACGAATATCTGAAGGATAAAGACGGGCTTTATTACGATTATAACTTTGTTACGGGCAAGCGTTCCGAGATAAATTGCAGCGCGCAGTTCATGCCGTTTTTTGCGGGGCTATTGAACGATAAAAAGGTGTTTAATCGGCTTATAGACGGGCTTTTACATAAAAACGGCGTTGTTTCGGTTGAAAAAACCGACGATCGGATCGCCTATCAGTGGGGATATCCCAACAGCTGGGCGCCCGATAACTATTTAGCTTACGTTGCGGCAAAGGCATGCGGCGAAGAAGAAAAAGCTAAGGAGATAGCGGATAAATATCTAAACACCGTTGCGGACGCGTTTGAAAAAACGGGAAGACTCTGGGAAAAGTACGACGGCGTCCATGGCGGCGTTGCAACCGTCAACGAATACGACGTTCCCGAAATGCTCGGCTGGACGGCAGGCGTTTTCGAATATTTTTTAAAGGATAAAACCGAAAATTAACTTTTCGGCAAACATAATTGTATGCAAGGATTTTTTGACGATAAAAACAAAGAATATATTATAAAGAACATGAAGCCGAGAAGACCTTGGCTCAACTATTTATGGAACGAAAACGTCGTTTGCATGAGCGATCAGTTCGGTAACGGCTTTTCACGGATGGCGATAGGCACTCAGAGGCGCGATATCGAAAAGGGCGTGAGGAACGTCTATATTAGGGACAGAACGACGGGCGAAGCTTACTCTGCAACGAGAAATTACGGAGATTTGCCTTTCGACGTTCACGAAACGCACGTCGGAATAAATTATCAGCGGGTAATAAGCGGATATAACGGGCTTGAAGTTATCCTCACGATATGTGTTCCGAAAGACGACGCCGTTGTTTTATATAACGTAAAAATAATCAATAAACGCGGAGATAATCGGCTTATAGACGGGTATTTCTGTATCAATCCCACTCCCGCGCTCTCCTGGCACGACGCTTACGGGGTGGCGGATAACGACGAATCGCTTAACGGGCTTTTATATCGTCACGACGGTTTCGCGCTCCCGAACGACTTCACGAAAGTTTTCGTCGGGTGCGACAAAAAGTACGACGCATACGATCTTTCGCCCGCCGAATTCAAAGGCGTTTATAACGGTTACGAAAATCCGACGGCATTAAAAAACGAAAAGTTATCGTGCACGGGCGCGACCTTCGAGGCGGAATACGTCGCCGCGTTTCAGTTTTCGGATATTTTTTCAAAAGGCAATGAATTTGAAGCGACTTTCTGCGCTTTTGCGGCGAGAAACGTCGAAGAAATAAAAAGTCTTAAAAAGAAGTATCTCGAAGATACGACTTTCGGCGGGGAACTCGACAAGGTTCACAAGGAAAATGAGAGCGAATACAACGTTTTCGAACTTAATTCGCCCGATATATACCTTAATTCTCAGACGAATATCTGGCTCAAACGGCAGACGTCTCTCGGCAAAACGTGGGGCAGGCTTTACGGAAAGGGTTTTCGCGACGTAATGCAGGATATAACGGCGTTCGTTTCCATGGATCCGAAGTCTGCGAAAAAGCAGATTCTGCATGCCATGAAATATCAGTATGAAGACGGAAACCCCATCAGAATGTTCGAGCCGAGCTTTAAATTTCCGTATAACGACGGCGGAGTGTGGATATCGGGCGCACTGCTTTCTTACATAAACGAAAGCGGCGATTTGTCGATTTTAAGCGAAAAAGTGCCGTTTTTAAAGGGTGATAGTTACGAAAACGCGAGTTTTGCGGACGCATACGTAACCGAGCCGTATATCGCGGGCGAAAAAAACGAATCGGTTTTAAACCACCTTCTTGCGGCGATAGATTATCTGCTTTCTTCCCGCGGGAAGCGCAATCTCGTTTTGTGGCGGGGCGGCGACTGGAACGACAGCATGAATAGCGTCGGGCGCAAAAATATCGGCGAAAGCGTATGGCTTTCGATTGCGACCGTAAAAGCAATTAACGAGCTTAACGAAATATTGAAAATTTCGGGCAAAGAGAGCCTTATCGGCGGCTACGAGAAGAAGAAAAACGAGCTTGTTTCGGCGATTTTAACGCACGGCACCGTCGGCGGACATTTCGTTTACGGATATAACGACGAGGGCGAAACAATAGGCGGCGCCGAAAGGATTTTTCTGAATCCGCAAACGTGGTCTGTCTTAGCGGGGATAGGCAGCAGGGAAGAACAGAATAAAATTATGGACGGAGTCGAAAAAGAGCTTAAATGCGATTACGGTTACGTTCAGTGTCGCCCGAGTTTTACGCACGGCGACGAAAACATCGGCAGAGTGTCATATTTTCAGCCGGGGCTTGTCGAAAACGGCGCGGTGTATAATCACGGCGCGGCGTTCAAAATCGCGGCGGACTGCATGCTTAAAAGGGCGGATACGGCGTATAAAACGCTGAAAATGATATCTTACGACAATCCGAAAAATCCCGAAAACGGAGTTGAGCCGTATGCCGTGAGCAATATGTATATGGGTCCCGAAAACAAATATATCGCGGGCTATGCGCCCATGAGCTGGATAACGGGAACGGCGGGTTGGCTGTATCGGTGCGTAGCCGAATTCATGTGCGGCGTGAAGCCGACTTTCGACGGGCTTGAAGTGTCGCCATGCCTTCCCGCGGAATGGGACGGCGTTACCGTTAAAAGGATTTTCAGGGGCGAAACTTACGAAATTACTTACGAGAGATCGGATATAAAACAGCTGATATGCGACGGTAAACCCGTTAAAAAACTTCCTTTGACGGGCAAGGGCAGCGTGCATAACGTTATTTGCAAATTTTAATAAGTCATAAAAACCCCGGAAGACGGCTTCAGAGCGAGTGCTGTCGAGGTTTCAATCGGCTATATAGGTGAGATATGGAAAAATTGAAAATAGGTTTAATAGGTTTGGGTCAGCGCGGAGCGGCTTACGGAATGACGGACGGCTCGATAGGGCTTCTCGGCAACATTTTGAATAATTCCGACGTTTTGGTTACGGCTTTATGCGACGGCTACGAGGAAAGAATAAAATTCGCCGCGGAAAAGGTTATGGCGGCGGGACAGAAAAAGCCGCTCGAAACGAAGGATTATAACGAGGTTTTATCGAGCGCGGTTGACGCGGTTATCGTCTGCACGAGCTGGGCTTCGCACGTGGAAGTCGCGCTCGCCGCGATGGAAAAGGGAATCGCCGTTGCCATAGAAGTTGGCGGAACGCATAACCTCGGCGATATGCAAAAGCTCGTCGAAACGTACGAAAGAACGAAAACTCCGTTCATGTTCCTTGAAAATTGCTGTTACAATAAGGACGAACTTCTGGTAACTTCGCTCGCGAGGAACGGAAAACTCGGCGAAATCAGTTATTGCCACGGCGCGTATTGCCATGACCTTCGCAACGAGATAACCGAAGTCGGGTTAAAACGCGGGCATTACAGGCTCGAGGAATATAAAAACCACAATTGCGAAAATTACCCCACGCACGAACTCGGACCTATCGTGAAGCTTCTCGGCATAACGCGCGGAAACAAGTTCGCAAGGCTTACCGCCATGGCTTCAAAAGCCGTCGGTCTTAACGAATATATAGCTTCGCACGACGAGGTCGCTGCGCTTAAAGGGACGAAGTTCCGCCAGGGCGACGTCGTGACAACGATGATAGAATGCGAAAACGGCGAACTTATAACCCTTAAACTCGATACCACTTTGCCCCGTTTATACGACCGTGAAATTACCGTAAGCGGCACGAAAGGTTATTACAATCAGACACTTCGGGCAGTCGTTCTGGACGGCGACAGATTCAATCACGAGAAAAACGTAATTCAGGATTCTTTGAACAGTCAGGACGATTATTCCGAATATCTCCCCGAGGATTGGAAAACGATAACCGAGGAGCAGCTCAAAACGGGTCACGGCGGAATGGATTTCATCATGTTAAAGCATTTCTTCCGCGCCGTTTCAAACAAAGAGGACATGCCGATCGACGTATACGAAGCATGCGCCATGATGTGCGTAACCGCCCTTTCGGAAGAATCGATAAGAAGCGGCGGCGCGCCAGTTTCCGTTCCCGATTTCACCCGCGGCGAATACAAAAACAGAAAAATCAGAGACGTAATGCCCTTACCGACGATAAAAGGTTGATTTTGACGGCAATGGTTTTCGGCGGATAATATTTTTTATCGAGTCATATATTTGCATGACGCATATGATACAAATTATTCTTGGCTGGCATATGAATTTCGACCTTGCAGATAAATCCGACGAAATGAAAAGGCTTGTGTGGGAGTTTACGATAGATTATAAAGAAGCAAAATCTTATCGGAAAGAACGGGACGGAATGCTCAGGCAAAATCAATGGCACGACCTGACGGTAAGAGTGTTTATGTAACTTTATCGGCAGACAGAAAAACGCCGTCCTTTGCTTTTGCGGAGGGCGGCGTTTTTTAATGCTTTCAGATTGAAAACAGATTTCGGGTTTATGATATTCCGATTTTATTCCTTTTTCAAAGAAACGAATATCGGATTTTATTCCTTTTTACAATAAAATGATATCCGATTTTATTCCTTTTCGGTTGACAAACACAAAAAAACGAAGTATAATATCGGTAATAAAACTTGATTTCGGAGAAACGTTATGTTAAAAAGAAAAGCATATCAGAAACTTGTCGAGTGGAAAAATACGCATCGGAATAACTGCTTGATGGTGAAAGGGGCAAGACAGGTCGGGAAAACTTATCTTATCCGCGAGTTCGGGAAAAAAGAGTATAAAAGTTTTATCGAAGTCAATTTTATCAAAAATCAGGAATTAAAGCAGATTTTTGCGGGAACGTTGGACGCCGAATCCGTTTATAAAAGAATGACGGCTATGATAAACGGCGTAAATCTCGTAAAAGGCGATACGCTGATATTTTTAGACGAAATTCAGGCGTGTGGAAGCGCGCGTACCGCGTTGAAATTTCTTGCGGAGGACGGGAGATTCGACGTTATCACTTCCGGAAGCCTTTTAGGATTGACATACGGGGAAGACGCCGACGAAAATACGGAAGAACCCGAATCTGTTCCTACCGGATACGAAACGTTTCTTACGATGTATTCGCTTGATTTCGAGGAATATCTTTGGGCGGAAGGGTACGAAAGCGGAATTTCTTACCTGAAAGAACTTTTTGATAAAAAAGAAAAAGTACCTTTCGCGCTAAATGAAAAATACGAAACGCTGTTCCGTGAGTATATGGTGGTGGGCGGTATGCCTGAAGTCGTTGCAGATTATGCCGATAATCACGACTTTACGAGGGTTGCCGCATTGCAGGAAAAAATTCTCGAAAACTACCGTTTCGATATTTCAAAACACGCAAAGGGCGCGGAAAAAATAAAGGTGCGCAAATGTTACGACGCTATTCCGAAACAACTCGCAAAAGAGATTACGAAATTTCAGTATTCCACCGTGGAAAAAGGGCAAACGAGCAAAAAATACGGCGGAAGCGTTCAATGGCTGAAAGACTCGAATATCGTTAATCCGTGTTACAATATTCACGAGCCGTATTTGCCGTTGGTGGCGAACGCCGAGGAAGATCAGTTCAAATTGTATATCAACGATACGGGCTTGCTGTGCGCTATGTACGGTTTTGAAACCAAAAGAGCGATTTTTGAAAACACGATAAAAGGGAATGCCAAAGGCGGTATTTACGAAAATATTATCGCCGAAACGTTGGTGAAAAACGGTTACGCGCTTTATTATTACAAGCCGGACGATTCCAACGAACTGGAATTTCTGATAGAAAAAAACGGAGAAGTTGTTCCCGTGGAAGTGAAAGCGGGAAATACCGCAACAAAATCGCTGAACAGATTTATAGAAGCATATAAACCGTCGGCGGCATATAAAATCGTTGACGGAAACGTCGGCGCGAGCGACGTAAAACTCACTATTCCGCATTATATGGCGATGTTTTTATAAAGCACGTTATATTGCAGTCAATCGGGATTGGCTAAAAATTCAGAAGAAATACGGTAAAACGGCTAAAAAACACTATATTTTACAATAAAACGTCAGGAAGGCAATCGTTCTTGCAAAAGAGCGGTTGCCTTTTTTCTAAAAAAGCAGGAAAGTTTGTCGGTTGCGTTTCGGGTATTCCCGTAAAAAAATCTTTTAAGACGCGATCTGTGTAAATTTAGAGAAAATTTCCATATTTCAGAATAAAATAACCATTTATTTTACGCTTCGTATTTGCTATTATAGTAATATGAAAAACAGAACAGAGGAAAGCGGATATACGCTTTTGTCTGTCGGCGGAGATATTAAAAGAAGATTGCTTTTAAACGTCGGCAGGCTGAACGGCGAGGAATATTCCGAAAAAAACGTTTATAAACCCGATTCCTACGAGTGGTACGGTGACTGGGAGGGAAGGGCCTTACTTGCGGTAACTTCGCTCGGAAAGTATTTTGAAGAAATATCCGAACGCCGCGACGAGCTTTGGTCAGCCCTGGACAAACATTTGAATAAGGACGGATATTTCGGTCCGCCGATAGACGGGAAATCCGTAAACGAGCAGCAATATGCCGGGAACGGTTGGTTTTTGCGGGCTCTTTGTTTAAAATACGATATCACCGGTTCGGAAGAAATAAAAGAAAAAATCAGAAAAGCGGCGTACAATCTTTTCGTTAAATCTTCGGAAGAATTCGTTAAATATCCGATAGACCTGAACGTGGACGAGCATGGCGGAATTGTCGGGCAACTTAACATAAAATATAAGAACTGGAAAATTTCTTCGGATTCGGGTTGCCTTTACATATCCTTGGACGGGCTTGCCGAAGCGTACAGAATTTTAAAGGACGAAAACATACTTTCGGTTGCGGATCTTCTTATAAAAATGATGAACGAAACGACTCTCGGCGGCAAAAATTTTCAATGTCACGCGTTTTTATCGGGCGTGCGCGGAATTATTAAATTCGGAGATCTGCTCGGTGAAAAATATTATGCTGTTGCCGAAAGGTTTTTCGATTACTTTGTAAAGGCAAATTTAAACGCCGTTTACGAGGGAAGCGGTACGCTCGGCAAACAGGCTCCCAGCGAAGGATGCGCCGTGATTGATTCCGAGATGATTTCTCTAAGGCTATATCTCCATACCGGCAAGTCGGAATATCTTGAACTGTACAGAAAAATAGTGGAGAACGCGCTCAGGGTAAATCAAAGGGCGAACGGCGGGTTCGGCTGCAATTATTTTACGGGTGCGACGCATCCTTATGTGGAAATATTGCCGGAGGGCAAAGAGGCGTTCTGGTGCTGCACTATGAGAGGGGCCGAAGGTCTTACCGACATTGTCGAAAATTTGTACAGCGTAAAGGGTGATACTGTCGAGGTGTTGCTTCCGTCCGAAAGCGAGGCTTCTTTCTTTGACGGGAAGGTAACAATAAAACAAAAAACTTCGTATCCCTTCACGGGAGAAACGAAGTTTGAAATAGAAGCCGAAATACCGTTTAAATTAACGGCTAAAGCGTTTTCTGCTTACGACGTTTATATCGACGGAAAACCGTATAACGGCGAATTGCTTGAGATAAACGGCACTTCTTCGGTTACGCTCACTATGAATGCCAAATTTAAAAACGACAAATTCGAAGATAAGTACAGGTTCTTCAGCGGCGACTTGCTTCTTTGTTCGGACGGCAGAGAGGAATTGTGCGGGAATTCGTCAGAAATAACCCTTTTGCCGATTGCGGACTTCAGCGCTATTCCCATGGAAATGCTGGATAATGCGCGAAAGAGGATACTTTTCGGTGATCCGTCTAAGATAAGGTGGTAGTGGAGTTGTAATTTTTAGGCGGCGTATTTTTCATTTTTTTAAAGATTTTCGAAAAATACAGTTGATCCGTAAAGCCTACTTTTTCGGCAACGTCTTTGATGTATCTGTTGCCCGCGTCGAGCATTTCGCAGGCGCGCTGAATGCGGAACACGTTAAGGTACTGCACGAACGTTATGCCGGTAACCTTTTTGAACAGCTGAGATGCGTAATTGTAGTTCAGCCCCATTTCGCCGGCAATGTCTTTAAGGCAAAGCCCGGGATCGGCGTAGTTTTCCTGAATATATCTTATGGCTTGCAAAACGTAGGTTTCGCCGCTTGAAAGACGGGAACTTTGCTCTTTGCAGATTGTTTCTATCATAAGAGAAAACAGATTGTAGAGATGCCCTGTAACGGCAATATTCATTCCGTAGGTCATCTTGTGCAGTTCTACCAGGTTCAGCGCGATATTTTCCGCTCCCTCGGGGACGGAAGCGAACACCGGACTTTCGGCAGTCAAGCCGCATCTGAAACAAAGTTTGGTTGCCATAGGTCCCGAAAAGTTAATCCAGACGTATTCCCACGGATTATTGCTTTCGGGGTAGTATTCAACCTCCTCGTTGGGGGAAATCACAAATATCTGCCCCTGGTGAATCTGGTAGGTTTCGCCTTTCATTATAAGCGTACCGGAGCCTTTTAAAATAAGGTGTAGCGAATAGCACTGCATAATTTTAGGCCCCTCGTGTTTATCGGGGAAACACTTTTCGTGCCCGATGCCCCACACTGCGATATCGTTGCCCGTTTCGGCATTTACGTCGTAGTACAAAAAGTTCCTGGCGATTATCGTCAACTGAGTTTTATTCATAAAACACCTCGATTTATGGATTTATTATACATTTTTAAGGAGTAAAAGTCAATGAAAATAAAAAGCAAAAAAGCGGAGATAAAACGCAGTCTGAGCTTGTACGCGCTGATGACTCCGTCTTTAATTTTGCTGATACTGTTCAGTTATTTACCTATGTACGGCATAATAATTGCTTTTAAAGATTACAATGCCGTGCAGGGGATATGGGGATCGCCGTGGACGAAGAACTTCGGGTTTTCGCATTTTATAAGGTTTGTAACGGCGTACAATTTTACCTCTTTAATAAAGAACACGCTTGTTTTAAGTTTATATTCGCTTGTTGTAAACGCCATATGCCCCGTTGTGCTTGCGCTTTTCGTAAACGAAATACAAAACAAAGCTTTCAAGCGTACGGTTCAAACGATATCTTATTCGCCTTACTTCATTTCCTGCGTGGTTATGGTCGGTATGGTGGTAAGCTTTCTTAACGTGGACAGGGGTATAGTCAATAAAGTAATAACGTCGTTCGGCGGAAAGGGCACAATGTTTATGTCCGACCCCGATTGGTTTGTCCATCTATACGTCTGGACGGGCGTATGGCAGGGCGTGGGCTGGGCTTCCATAGTTTATCTCGGTTGTCTTTCCAACGTCGATCCCTGTCTGCACGAGGCTGCCGTTATAGACGGCGCTTCCCGTATGAAAAGGCTGTGGCATATAAATCTGCCCGCGATAATCCCCGTTTTTACTATTCAGCTTATTCTTTCCGTAGGAAATATAATGAACGTGGGTTTTGAAAAAGCATATCTTATGCAAACGGACGCAAACCTATCCGCAAGCGAAATAATCGCAACTTACGCGTACAAGATTTCGCTGCTCAAAAAGCAGTACAGTTTCGGAACGGCCGTGGGGCTGTTCAATGCGGCTATCAATATAATTTTGCTTTTTATAGTGAATTTCGTTTCCAAAAAAGTCGGACAGGAATCGCTTTGGTGAAAGGAGAAATATGGTACAGAAATCAAGAGAAAATACGATATTCAATATAATCGTTTACACGGTTATGGTCATATTTCTGTTTATAATGATATATCCGCTGTGGTATTGTCTTATAAACGCCTTTTCCGCCGCAAAAGAGGTTTATTACGGTAACGTTGTATGGCTTCCAAAGGGAATCACCTTGGAAAACTATGTGGCGGTTTTTCGCGAAAAGAGCCTTTTGTCGGGGTATTTAAATACTGTTTTTTATACTTTCGCGGGAACCGTAATCGGTCTTTTCGTAACGTTCACGGCTGCGTATCCTTTATCGAGAAAGGATATGTACGGCAGGGATGTTTTTATGAAACTTTACCTTTTGCCTATGTTCATAAGCGGCGGACTTGTTCCCACCTATATTATAGTAAAGAAACTCGGTTTGTACGATACTTTCTGGGCGCTTGTGCTTCCGGGAGCGGTGGGCGTATGGAACGTTGTCGTAGTAAGAACTTTTATGATTTCGTCCATACCCGGGGAACTTCAGGAGGCGGCAATGCTTGACGGGGCGGGTAATATAAGAATATTTACGTCTATAATAATTCCGCTCAGCCGTCCGATACTTGCGGTTATGACAATGTTTCACATCGTCGGGTATTGGAACACCTATTTCAACGCGCTGATTTATCTCAACGACGAAGCAAAATACCCGATACAACTCGTTCTCAGAAAGATACTGATACAAAACGACATAGATTCTCTTATATCTTCCGGGAACGTAAGCGCGAGTATTCTCGAACAGACGATGCGGGCGGAAGCGATAAAATACGCCGCCATAATAGTGACCGTTACGCCTCTTCTCGTAATCTATCCGTTCTTTGAAAAATTCTTTGAAAAGGGAATGGTAGTAGGCAGTTTAAAAGGCTGAAAACAATATAAAAATATAAAGGAGATTTTGTATGAGAAAGAAACTTTTGTCATTACTTCTTGCCGTTATCGTTTCGGCTTCGAGCGCGGTTTTCGTTTCTTGCGGAGAAAAAACCGATGCGAATTACGATCCCGATAACTTTATTGAGGATACCTCGAATCCTCAGATCGTAAAGGAGCCGGTAACGATAAGATTTTACGTTCCGAAGCACAGCCTTCACTCACATTACAAGGATATGACCGTGTTTAAGGAAGTATCCCGTATAACGAATATCAATATGGAATTCGTGGAGGTAGACAGGGAAGCGTACGACGAGAAGCGCGGGCTTCAGTGGGAAGACGAGGCTACTTTGCCCGATTCGTTTATGTTCTGCAATAATATGGACGAGCAGGTAATGTATTCGGGGCTCAAAATGATTGCTCCGCTGAATGGTCTGATAGACAAGTATTGTCCTAACTACAAAGCGCTTATGGCGAAGTATCCCGAAATAAAAAAGGTCAGCACTCTTGCCGACGGAAACATGTATTCGTTCACCGCGGTGGATAACAAAGGCTCTACCTGTTATCAATACGTCAATCAGAAATGGCTGAACGATTTGTATAACGATAACGTAATCGATTTTACGATGCCCTCTACGGTTGAAGAGTTTAAGGAAATGCTTATAGCTTTCCGGGATAACGATCCCAACCACAACGGCATTGCGGACGAACTTCCGCTTTGCTCTAAGTTCAACTACACGAGCATTTTTCTTTTAAGCGCGTTCGGTCACGTTACGAAAAGCGTGGAAATAACCGACGATAACGATTTTATTTTCGTGCCCGAAACGGAAGATTACAAGGCTTATCTTAAATTCGCAAAAGAACTTTACGACGAAAAACTTATGAACCAGAACATCTACGAAATAACCGACGGCGACGTTGCTTATTACGGGCAGCAGGGCCGGGTAGGTTGCTCGGAAAACGTTGCGGCGTTCCTTCTCGTAGGCAACGAACTTGCAGACCAGTATGCGACCATAGCGCCCTTAACAAGCGATCGCTCGCCCGTTAAAAACGGCGAAAAACAACGCGTGCATATCTGCTTCTCGATGTTCGATCCGACCGCCCTTATTATAACCGAAAAAACCCCGTATAAGCGTGAAATAGCCCGTCTTGTGGATTTCTTCTATTCGGAAGAAGGCGTCAGATTGTTTCTTACCGGCAAGGAAAACGTAGACTGGACGTGGGACGACGAAACAAAGACGAGCTGGCATACTACTTACCCCGAAGGGGTAGATACCGAAACCTATCGCGGTACCATTACTCCTAACGTAGGTTTGGGCGCGGCGTTCTATAAGGACAAAGAATGGACTAACGGTCAGACGAACGAACTCAGCAAACAGCTTAATAAAGACGCTTCCGTGTACACGCCTTACCTTAAGGTGGCGACGCCCGACCTCATTTTTACGAGCGAAGAAAGCAACGAACTCGCCTTTATCAAATCGGCGCTCGACGCTTACGTGGTAGGGGCGGAAGCAGACTTCATTCTCGGCAGAAAGGATATAGACAAGGACTGGGCGTCCTTCCAAAAAACTTTAAAACAAATGAAAACGGATACGCTTATCTCTATTTACCGCGCGGCGTATAAGAGATATGCGGCTATCTGAAAATATATAGGGAGGTCTATGATAGAAAAATGAAAAAACTATTGGCATTGATATCGGCGTGCGCGGTTCTTTTTACCGCGTCGATAACTACGGGTTGCGGCAAAAACGGAGGAGAGTCAAATATGGGTTACAATCGCGCAAATATAATTCGTTCGCTTATGTTCAGCGAAACCACTACCGACCTTGGCGAAAAAACCCCGTTCGTCGGGCTTTCGGATCCTTCTGCCGTCGGTATAGACGCAACGAGGTTTAACGAGGAAAATCTCGTTTCCGTGAACGAAAGCGATTACGACGTAGTTCTTAACGCCGAAAATTTCGGCGTTAACGCAAACGACAGAAAGGACGACGCTTCGGCGCTTGCAAAAGCCGTCGCAACAGCAAAGGAACAGGGCGACGCGGGCAAAAAAGTTCTTTTAAAACTTCCCGCAGGCGAAATGTATTTTTCGCAAGGGTTAAACGACGTCGAAAGAGATTATGCCGTATCCCTTTTAAACGTTAAAAACGTCACCGTTCTCGGTAATAACACCATGTTCACGATAGTCGGCGCAATGAGCGGTTTTCATATGGTAAACTGCGAGTCCGTCGCGATAAAGGGCATTTCTTACGATTACGGCAGAGCGCCTTTCTCGATGGGTGAAATCGTTTCTTCCACCGAAACGAGCGTCGTCGTAAAAATTAAAGACAACTATCCGATGACGGGCGTTACTTCGATAAACGATTATCTCGAATTCGATAAATACACGCACATGCCACGAACCAACGGTAACTTCCTTTTAAGTTCGGATATGAAAAATTATTCGATAGACGGGCAGAATTTAACCATAAATTTCCGTTCGGCGATAAACAAGCCGGTAAACGGAACGCTCGTAGTTGTTTCGCATTATACTTACGGCAACAACGGATTCTATCTCGAAGACTGCAAAGACGTAACGTTTGAAAATATCGACGTATTCACAACCGCGGGTATGGGGCTTGTCGGGCTTGCAAGCGAAAACTTGACGATAAACAGATTTAACGTCCGCTTAAAACCTGACACCGACAGACTTATGACTTCAACCGCCGACGGCATGCACTTCGGAGCGTGCAGGGGAACGCTTAAAGTTACCAACTGCCTTATCGAAAACACTCACGACGACGCCATAAACGTTAAGGCGGGGCATTATTTCGGCGTAAGCGAAATAGATTACGCGCAAAAAACGCTTAAATTAAACAAACTTAACTATATGCACCGCATTGCCGAAGGCGATACGATAAACTTTTATAAATCGGATCTCGAATTTGTAGACAGCATAAAAATAGAACGGATTGTTTCGAGCAAAAAAGACGAATACGTCGTTATAAAAGCGGATAAACTTCCGCAAACGATAACCGCCGACCTTATAGTTGCAAATCGTTCTACCGCGCCTCAGGTAACTTTCGAAAACAACGTAATCCGCAACAAGCGCAACCGCGGCGTTTTGCTTCAAAGCGCTGATTCGGTCGTAAGAAACAACGCGTTTTTCAACGTCGGACACGGCTCGCTGAGCATTATGACCGAAGCGTCGCAGTTTAACGAGGCAATCGTTCCCGAAAACATTCTCGTGGAAAACAACAAATTCATCGGAGGCAATTCGATGGGTAGCGGAATAGGCGGCGATATAGGTATAATCGCTTACGGCAAAGAATGGATAAGCGCCCCCGCCGGCACGATTAAAAACGTAACCATAAACAACAACTTTATCGCAAACACGGCAAAGCGCGCTATTTCCGTAGCGAGCGTGGGCGGATTGAAGGTAACGAACAACCTTATTTATAACCCCGCGCTTTCGGCGAACACTATTCAGAACGATTGCGCGGTTGCGGTTTCGGCGTCGAAAGACCTTCGCTTCGAAAAAAATTACGTTATTAAAGAAACCCCGAGCGAAAAGTTTGTAACGTTGTTTACCGACGGAACGGTGGCAGAGAGCGAAATTACCCTTTCTGGCAACAAAAATCTCGATTTCGCCAAAATAGATATTTCCGTTCAGCCGGACGTTATCTACGCCCTCGGCGAGGGGAAAACCATAGATATGACCACGTCCGACCTTAACGATTTTGCAGACGTGGACGACGCCGTTCGGATAGTGGGCTACACGGACGCTTACGGCAAAGAAGTAACTCCCGCAAAGGATAACTTCGAAGTGAAAACCCTTAAAGTCACTTACGACGCAAAGGGCATTTATATCGGTTTCGAGGTGATTGATAACGAGCTTAAGTTCTCGCCGGAATCTTCATTCTGGACGGGCGACTTGTTCGAGTTGTTCTTTACGCCGGAAACGGAGTCGAGATACGGCTTCCCGATAGTCCGCAATCAGTACGAGGATACCGCGCAGGTAGCGGTCACGCCTTCTTACTGTCACGTCGAAAACTCCAGAACAAGCGCAAAACTTCAGGAGAAAAAGGCGGACGCGTTCAAGTATAAAGCCTGGACTACGGCAGACGGTTGGGCAGGGAAATTGTTTATTTCCTTTGACGTTTGCGCCGAACTTAAAGCCGTTGCCGACGAAGGCGGCGTTATAAGCATGGCTATCGTTCTTGCCGATATGGATACGGACAGCGACAGACTTCAGGTGAGCAACACTCAGCACAACGTAGAAACGAACAAATGCATTCCGCTCGGCATGGGAAAAATTAAATTCGGGAAATAAGGAGAAAATCGATGAAAAAATTGTTGAACTTTGTCGCGATTGTTTTAATTGCGTGCATGTGTTTCGGCGTCGCGTGCGTGGACGTACCCGACAGTACGAGTGAAGAACCTCAGAATAAGCTCGAGTTTATAAACGATTCCGGCGAAGTCGAGGTCGGCAAGCAGATTACAATCCCTTATAAATACATTGTAAACGGCGTTAACGGCGACGGAAGCAAGCTTGTGTGGACGTCATCCGACGAGACCGTCGCAACCGTTTCCGCAGGCAAGGCTACGGGCGTTTCCCAAGGCACGGCGGTTATTACCGCTTCGGCAGGGGAGCTTAACGCGCGATTTTCCATTACGGTAAAGAACCCCGCGCAGTCCGAAAAGACTATAGAGGAGATAATCGCGGACCTTATGTCCGACGGATATATGGACACTTATTACAGCGAAGAGGGAGAGAATCCGCGCTATTCCGAAGAGTGGGAAAAATTACTGTTAAAGAAACAGCCTTTATCCGAAGGCGAAAAATACGTCGAAGATTTTGAAGGCGATTACGTTACTTCGAGATTGTTCCCCGAAGCGTTCGTAAACGGCGCGAAAGTTGAATATAAGTCGGGCGCGGACGGAATCGACACGGACGGCAAGAGCCTTTCCATAAAAACGAACGGCGAAGAAAACGGCAATTACGACGCGGTTGTTTTCAAGGGCTTTGAAATTACCCCCGGCGCAAGGTATCGCATCTCGTTAAAGGCAAAAACCATAAACGACGGCAGGAATTATTACGTCGGATTCCGCTCGTCGACAGACGACGTTTACGCTTTCAACTTTTCGGGCGCGGCAGGCGAGGAACAAACGGTAAGCGGAACGGTTACTTTGGCGGAAAAGGCATACGTCGGTCTTGTTATTATGATTGCGGGCGGCGACGCTGCGGAACTTATAATCGACGATCTTACGGTCGAAAGGCTTGCCGAACTCCCCGAAATAGATCTTACCGCGGCCGGTTCGTCGGTTACGCTCGACTTCGACGAAGGCATCGATTACGTTTCGGCAAACAACTCGTCCATATCTCACGTTACGGGAGAAGAAGCCATTTCGGGCGGTTCGCTGAAAGTAGTTAAAACGGGAAGTTGGCAGGGCGCCGACTTTACCGACATAAAATTCGCGGCTAAGGGCATATACAGAGTGTCGTTCGACGTCAAATTGTTAAGCGGCAGCGCGGGAATGGCGTTTGCAACCTTCTCGAGCGCGGCTAACGGGAGTTATCAGGACGTAGGCAAACAACTTACCGTTATAAACGCCGTAACTTCGTTTAAAGAGGTGTATGAACTTAAAGATTTTTCCGATTATTATCTGAATTTCTCGTTCTCCGACGCCTCGTGCTCGTTCGTCGTGGATAATTTGAAGATAGAACGTCTCACCGAAGAGGATCTTAACAAAATCGACCTTACGGCTATGGGCGCGAAATACGAAGAAAACTTCGAAGTAAGCGCCGTTGAAGATTTAAAACACTTCTCCGCGGCTTCGTCGGTTTTGTCGCTCGAAGAAGCAAACGGCGGAAAAGCACTTAAAATAACAAAAACCGGCGCGTGGGCGGGGCTTAACACCAAAGATCTCGTGTTGCAGGCGAGCGCTACTTACAGAGTTATTTTTAAAATAAAACTCGTTTCGGGCAACACCGACAATATGTTTGCAACTTGTTCGAGCGCCGGAAACGGCAGTTATCAGGACGTAGGTCAGGCGATAATCCCGACTTACGCATGGAAAAAACTTACGCTCGATTACACGCTTAAGGATTTCGGCGATTATTATTTTAACTTCTCGTTCTATGATCCGTCTGTCGTCATTCTTATCGACGATTTCTCTATCGAACGCATCGATCCCGACAACAGACCGGCGATAGAGCCCGAGGAACCCGAAACTCCCGCAGTGGCGGATCTTACCGCGCCGGGAGCAAAATATGAAGAAAACTTCGACGATATTACCGCCGAAAATTTAGCGAAACACTATGTCGATTCGGGCAACGCAGCGGATATTACCGTCGAAAACGGCGCGTTAAAGGTCAAGAAAAAAGGACAATGGCAAGGGCTTAAATTTATCGGTTTCAACTTAAAAAACGGCTCTACCTATAAATTCACGTTCGACCTTGCCGTCGAAAGCATGGGCAGCACCGACTTCTTCGAATTGCTGTTTGCCGACGGCACTGCCGAAAAAGTATCGCACGGGCTTGCTTCGTATGTAAAAATAGGCGAAAGCGTAAAAGTTTCATTCGAAGTAACCCTTAAAGCCGACGCAACCGAGTTTTTAATGGGGTGCTGGTCGGGCGACGCGATTTACACGCTTGATAATCTCGTAATAGAAAACGTAACCAAGTAAAAATTTTAAAAATAAAAAGTCCGATGAATGCAAAAATAATTATAACCGACGAATTATTTAAAAATCTGCAAACCAAAGTGCGGGAGAAAATGCTCCCGCACCAATGGCTTGCGTTGAACGATAAGTTCGACGGCGAGCAGAAAAGCCATGCCGTGCGCAACTTGAAAATCGCCGCCGAACACGACGAAAAAAGCGCGTCTATGGTAGAATACGGCGATTTCGCCAAAGAAAGCGACCTTTGCAAATGGATGGAAGCCGCCGCATATTCGCTTGCCGATTTTAAAGACGAAAAACTTGAAAACATTATGGATGAGCTTAGCGATTTATTTGCAAAAGCTCAGGCAGACGACGGCTATCTTAACACCTATTATATCGCAAAAGGAGAAAAACAAAGGTTTAACTGCTTAAGCGAAATGCACGAACTTTATTGCGCCGGGCATCTTATCGAAGCCGCTGTCGCGTATTATAACGCGACGGGGAAAACCGTTTTGCTTAACGCGGTTAAAAAATACGCCGATTATTTATGCGAAGTTTTCGGCGAGAACGGCGAAAAAGAAGGTTTCTACGGCGGACACGAGGAAATAGAACTCGCGCTTGTAAAACTGTATGAAGCCACAGGCGAAAAAAGGTATCTGGATCTTGCTGAGCGATTCGTTTTAATAAGAGGCACGCAACCTTCGCCTCTTGAAAGAGAGCAAGGTTTCAGAACAGGCAGCAAGTGGTTCGATCTCGATTATTATCAGGCAGACAAGCCCTTGAAAGAACAAGACGTTGCCTTAGGTCATGCGGTAAGGGCTGTGTATTTTTATTGCGGCGCGACCGACGTCGCAAGGATAACGCGGGATAAAGAGCTTTTTTTACAATTAAAGCAGATTTGGAAAGACCTTACGGAAACAAAGATGTACGTTACGGGCGGCATAGGTTCGGAAGTCCGCGGCGAACGCTTCGGCAAAGCCTTCGACCTTCCCGAATTAACAGCGTATAACGAAACGTGCGCTTCGATAGGACTTGCGCTTTGGTGCGGAAGAATGCTTAAAGTTGAAGAAAATCCGGAATATGCCGACGTTATGGAACGCGCTTTGTATAACACCGTTTTGTCGGGTGTTTCGCGCGACGGCGAGAGGTATTTTTATGTTAATCCGCTGCGCGTTATACCCGAAGTGGACGAAAGTCGTTCAGACTGCGAACATGTAAAAACCGAACGCGTAAAATGGTTCGGGTGCGCATGCTGTCCGCCTAACATTGCAAGAACTTTAAGTTCGGCAGGCTGTTTTGTATGGAACGAATCAAAAGACGAACTGCGGCTTGAATTATGGATAGGCTCGCGCTATAAGTCGGAAAACTGCGAAGCAGAACTTAGCGGAAACCTTTTCGAAGGTAAATTTACCCTTAACAAAAAAACGCATAAAAAAGTAAAAATCCGCTTGCCTTATTGGGCGGAAGAAGTTATTATAAACGGCGAAAAAGCGGTTTTAAGCGAAAGCGTATATTGCGAGTTAAAATCCGATTTTAACGAAATAAATATTAAATTTTCGCCAAAAATCGTTTATCCGTCGCCGCTTAACTATTACAGTGCCGGCAGGGTGGCTTTGTCTTACGGACCGTTCGTTTATTGTTTGGAAGAAGCCGACAACGGCAAGGATCTCGCGGGGCTTAAAATAAGTAAAACCGCGCCGATAGAAGTTGTTTGCGAAAAAGGGTTTTCCGCCCCGGTTTTAAAAGTAAAAGGCGAACGTTTTATGCCGGACAAAGCATATTCGTATAGCGAATCCGAAAGCGCTCCTTGTGTTTTAACGTTCGTTCCTTATTGTGACTGGAACAATCGCGGCAAAGGCGAAATGTCCGTTTACGTGAGATAAACGCCGCTTTTGCTTAGAAATAGTTTTGTTCGGTAAACATCCACCCGCTGTAGCGGGTGGATATTTACCGGTGATAAGGAATGTGATGCATAGAGTGTTCCGGAGAAAAACCCGGTTTAAAGTCCGTACTCATCGGACATTAAAAGAGGGAATTTTAAATAATACGCTCTTAACAGTTGAAAAAAAGTTTTAAAAGTGTTATCATAATAAATGTTTGTTAAAACATAACACGAGAGGTGGTAATAATGAGCGACTTTCTTACGATAGATATTCAGGGTTTTAAAGCAGATCTTCCCATACTTCCGCTTCCGAGCGGCGTTAATATCGCGTTTTTCAATCTCCACGGAGCGGTGGACTTAACGGAGCATTGCGGTAAAAAACTTGCCGCATATCTCGGCGATTGCGACGTTCTGATAACCGCGGAATCCAAGGGTTTGCAACTCTGCCACGTTTGCGCGAGAGAACTCGGGCATAAATATTACGCCGTTGCGAGAAAAAGCCGCAAACTTTATATGCAGGACGGAATCGGAGTGGAATACGGCTCGTCCATAACGACGGGCACGCCGCAGAAACTGTTCCTTTCCAAACACGATATGGACCTTTTGAAAGGCAAGAAAATCGGTATCGTGGACGACGTGGTATCCACGGGCGAAAGTCTTGCGGGGCTTGAAAAACTCGTCAAAGAAGCGGGCGGAATCGTCACAAAAAAGGCGTTCGTTCTTGCCGAGGGTAAGGCTGCGGAAAGGGAAGATATAGTTTATCTTGCCACGATTCCGTTGTTATAATCGTGCTTTGACTTTTTCAAGGCTCGATTGTTTGCGCCGGAAGAGGTTTTAAATTATTTTTGCAAAAACACGTTCAAAAGGTTGTTTTTTTTAAGACAATATGATAGAATGATATGGCGTTGAGAGGAATTACGCCTTTTGAACGAACAAACGCTGCTATGGCTCAGTTGGTAGAGCGCGTCCTTGGTAAGGACGAGGTCACCGGTTCAATTCCGGTTAGCAGCTCCAAATTGGACCGAGTTGAACCGAGAAAATAGGTTTTCCGCTCGGTTTTTTTTATCGTAAATCGGGTCCAATCTGGAGCTGCTAACCGGAGATGTCACCGTTGACGACGGCGCGCCTGAACAATGGAAACAAATAAGTTATTGCGCGCCGCGTCACGGTGACGCGTTTTGCCGAAAATTTGTAAAAAGAAAAGGAGTCGGGCAAAACGCTATTCCGTCGCAAAACGAAACCAAGTTGATATTGTTATTGAGTGTGGTTATCGTTTTGCTCCTTACAATTCCGGTTAGCAGCTCCAAAAAAAAGAGGTAAACCGTTTGGGGTTTACCTTTTTTTTGTGTCGATTAATTCGAGTCGGTGACTTCGGACTTACCAAAGACAATCAAAAGGGCTCCCGAAAACGAAAGCGTTTTCGGGAAGAGGAGAAAGCCGCCCGCAAAGGCTATGCTCTTTTAAAAAGCATAGCGAAAAGAACGGATTTCGACGAAAGGACGAGGTCACCGGTGACGCGTTTTGCCGAAAATTTGTAAAAAGAAAAGGAGTCGGGCAAAACGCTATTCCGTCGCAAAACGAAACCAAGTTGATATTGTTATTGAGTGTGGTTATCGTTTTGCTTCTTACAATTCCGGTTAGCAGCTCCAAAAAAAAGAGGTAAACCGTTTTGGGGTTTACCTCTTTTTGTGTCGATTAATTCGAGTCGGTGACTTCGGACTTACTAAAAAAAGAACAGACTCATTGAAGTCTGTTCTTTTTCAGTGGAGCGGGAAACGAGATTCGAACTCGCGACATTTGCCTTGGCAAGGCAACGCTCTACCACTGAGCCATTCCCGCATCATCTGGTGGGAACAATAGGGCTCGAACCTATGACCCCCTGCTTGTAAGGCAGATGCTCTCCCAACTGAGCTATGCTCCCGTGACGTTTAATGCCTATTTAATATATCAAATTATTAAATATTTTGCAAGCGTTTTTACGGGGTATTTTTAAAAATTTATAAAATTTTTTATCGGGCGTTTTATCGCGGATTGCCGGCGGCTTTATCCTCGCCCGGAGCGCCTGACGGAGAATGGTGCGCCTGACGGAAAATGGAGCGCCTGACGGAGAAACCCGAAAAATATTTTTAAAAAATTTTGAAAAAACTGTTGACAAATCCCTTTTGAAAGCATATACTAAAAACAGTTGAACAATTATTCAACTGTTATCAAATAATTGCGGGTGGAAATAGAAGTGAAGGACGATTATGTAGAGGTTTGCGAATGCGAGCATACGCATAAAAGCGTTGTTAAAAAAGTTAAGGCGATAATGCCTTCGGAGGACGTTATTTACGACGTTGCGGAACTTTTCAAGGTTTTCGGCGACAGTACGAGGACGAATATTCTTATGGCGCTCTTTGAGAGCGAAATGTGTGTTTGCGATATCGGCGAACTTCTCAATATGACGAAATCGGCAATTTCGCATCAACTCAGAATTCTCAGGCAAAGCAAGCTCGTCAAAGCGAGAAAGAGCGGCAAAGAGGTGTTTTATTCGCTTGCCGACGATCACGTCGTGAAAATTTTTGAAATGGCGATAGAGCATGTTGCCGAGTGAAAGAGTTAAAATCAAAAAAATCCGCCGGGATGGTAAAATCCGTCGGAGCGGTGACATAAAACACGACCGTATTAAACGGAAAGGAGAAAATTAAAATGAAAAAAATCGTAAGAGTAAAAGGAATGGATTGCGCCAACTGCGCCGCCGCACTCGAAAGAGCGGTTGCCAAAATAGAGGGAATAACCTCCGTAAACGTCAACTTCATGGGCGAAAAAATGACGCTCGAATACGACGAGGCGAAGGCGGGCGTTCTGGACGAAGTTAAAAAAACCGCGCATAAACTCGAACCCGAATGGGAAATAATCGGTTTATAATAACAGAGAAATATTCGGAGCGCGATCTGTAATCAAATCATAAAAGTCGGTCAATAAGTCGTTTAATCGTCAAAAAACGAATAAACAAGCAGGCGATATGTTGTTGAACGGGCAGACGAAAGGTTGTTAAAATGAGTAAAAATAAGAAGAACGTTATAAGAATTACGATATGTATTTTCGCGTTTTTGGCCGTGTTTATAACGGGCAAATTCGTAGATATGAATCTGTACGCGTCGCTTGCGATATACGGCGCGATATACGTCGCTTCGGGTTACGACGTATTATTTAAAGCGGCGAGAAATATCGCTCACGGAAAAGTTTTCGACGAGAATTTTCTTATGACGATAGCGTCGCTCGGCGCGTTCGCGCTCGGCATCGCCGAAGGGACGGGCGATTTTGCGGAAAGCGTCGCCGTTATTCTGTTCTATCAGGTGGGCGAACTTTTCCAGAGTTACGCCGTCGGCAAATCGAGGCAATCGATAGCGTCGCTGATGGATATCAGACCGGACAAAGCGCGCGTTGAAAGGAACGGCGAAAAGGTGGAGGTTTATCCCGAAGAAGTTACCGTGGGCGAAAGCGTGTTCGTCGTTGCCGGCGAGAAAATTCCGCTTGACGGCGTGGTCGTCGGCGGACACGGAAACCTTAACACCTGCGCTTTGACGGGCGAAAGCGCGCCTGCGTTCGTTCAGGCGGGCGACGAAGTTCTCAGCGGAACGATCGCTCTCGACGGCAACCTCGAGATAAGGGTTACCAAGGAGTTTTACGACAGCACCGCCTCGAAAATTCTCGATATGGTGGAAAATGCCTCGGGCAAAAAGGCGAAAACGGAAAACTTCATTTCGGCGTTCGCAAAATATTACACGCCTTTCGTGGTGTTCTCGGCGGTCGCTCTTGCCGTGATACCTTCGCTCGTGATAGGTTTCGGCAACGGATTTACGGGGGCGCTCTGGGGCGAATGGATTAAAAGGGCTCTCACCTTCCTCGTCGTCAGTTGTCCGTGCGCGTTGGTTATCAGTATTCCTCTCGGATTTTTCGGCGGAATAGGCGGCGCGAGCAGCAAGGGGATTCTTGTCAAAGGCGCGAACTATATCGAGCAGTTGAACAAAACAAACGTTATCTTTTTCGATAAAACGGGAACGTTGACGACGGGCGAATTCTCCGTTACGGGCGTTTATCCCGAAGAGAAAAAGGACGAAATACTCAGATACGCAAGCGTTTGCGAAAGCCATTCCACTCACCCGATAGCCGTGGGAATAACCAAGGCTTACGCGGCTACGGGCGGAACGATTCCCGAAGACTACGAAATCGAAGAGATTGCCGGAAAAGGAATCAGGGCGAAGAAAGCGGGCGAGGAAATCGTTTGCGGAAACGCCGAACTGATGCGCGCGGGCGGCGTTGAGTTTGAACAACTCAAAAACGACAAAACGACGGTCTATATATCGATTAACGGCAAATTCTTAGGGGCAATAGAACTTTCGGATACCGTTAAAAGCGACGCGAAAAAAGCCCTTTTTGATCTTAGAAAACAAGGCGTGAAAATGGCCATGCTCACGGGCGATAACGAAAACGCGGCGAAACGCGTTGCCGAAGAACTTTCCGTGGACGAATATCACGCCAAATTGCTTCCGCAGGACAAACTCGATATCGTCGACAAGGCAATCGGAAGCAAAGCGCCGGGCGACGTGATTGCGTTCGTCGGCGACGGAATAAACGACGCGCCCGTTCTGATGCGCGCGGACGTGGGTATATCGATGGGCGGCGTCGGCAGCGACAGCGCGATAGAGGCTTCGGACGTGGTGCTTATGCACGACAAACTTTCGGATATAGTAACGGCGAAAAAAATCGCCCGCAAAACGATGCGGATAGTGAAACAGAATATCGTTTTCGCGCTTGCCGTCAAATTCGGCGTGCTTGTTCTTTCCGCTTTCGGACTTCTCGGGGCTTACGGAATGTGGATAGCGGTGTTTGCGGACGTGGGCGTCGCGGTGCTTGCGATTCTGAACGCGATGCGCGCCATGAAAGTGGGCAGATAAAACGAAATCGGTTAATCCCGAAAAGATAAAACGATAAACAAAAGATGCGGCTGATCGACTTATAGCCGCGTTTTTTAATATCGTTCGCCGCGGCGGATTTTCGTAATCGGAGCGAAAGACCTTCGTAAGAGGCGCGGCAGGTTTCCGTAAATCTGCCGATTTATCGCGTAAACAAATCGACAAATCGCGTAAAATAACCGACGAATCGCGTAAAAATAAATCGACGAGATAATTATTAAAAAAACTTGTGTTTGCGCGCGATTTATGTTATAATACAAACATATTAACTCAAAGGAGATTAAATAATGGCTCTTTTCAGATTAAACCTCGTCTGGAACGACGACAGCAAAAACACTCTGGTTTATAAATACCCCCTCAAGAATTACGGCAGAGAAATAAACAACAAATCCACTCTTACCGTCAAGGAGTCGCAGTGCGCGATTTTCGTTCACAAGGGGCAGATCGCGGACGTGTTCGCGCCCGGGCTTTATGACCTCGGTACGGATATTTTCCCGATTCTTTCCAAACTTGCGGGTTGGAAATACGGCTTTCAGACGCCCATCACCTGCGACGTTTACTTCATAAACACCAAACAATTCACGAACATTCAGTGGGGAACGCGTAACCCCATCATGATGAGCGACGCCAGATTCGGAATGGTAAGAGTGAGAGCGTTCGGTTCGTTCTCTTATAAGGTGGACGATCCGGCAGTGTTCTTAAAGGAACTTTTCGGCACGAACAGCACGTTCGTTACCGAGGATATCAACGATTATCTTAAATCGATGTTGCTTTCCTGCTTTTCCGATTCGCTCGGCGAGAGCAAAGTTTCCGCGCTCGACCTTGCGGCGAATACGCTTGAATTCAACGAAATCGTAAAGAAAACGGTTCAGGATAAATTCAAGGAACTCGGTCTTAAACTCGTCAATCTCTTCATCGAGAACATGTCGCTTCCCGAAGAGGTCACCAAGGCTATGGACGAGAGAACCAAACTCGGCATACTCGGCGATTCCACGGATACGCTCATGAAGATTTCTGCCGCGGAAGCAATGAAAAGCGCGGCGGCTAACACCGGCGCGGGCGGCGCGTTTATGTCCGCAGGCGTCGGAGTCGGCGCAGGCGCGGGAATAGGCGCTATGATGGCGGAAGCGATGAGACCTTCCGGACAGAAGTCCGCTCCGGCTGCGGCTCCGGCTGCGGCGGCCGGCACGGCCGTTTGCGCTTCGTGCGGAAAATCTATCCCCGCAGATGCGAAGTTCTGCCCCGAATGCGGCAAAGCCGTCGCTCAGACAAAGTTCTGCCCCGAATGCGGAGCGAAAGTGAGCGCGGGCGCAAAATTCTGCCCCGAATGCGGCAACAAACTCGGCTGATAGACGATAGGCTGCCGGCAAGCCCGGACGATAAACGGCAACAAGCCCGGCTGACGAACAAAGCGAAGAATTAAATCGCCGATTTTACATGCAACATTAAATTTTACATACAACATTAAAGGAGAAGAATAAAATGGATAAAAAGATTACCGCAGATACCATTATCGTAGACGCGCTCGATATCAACCCGAATGCGGGCGAAATTCTTATGAGATACGGTATGCACTGTCTCGGATGCGCTATCGCTCACGGGGAAACCGTCGGCGAAGCCGCTCAGGTTCACGGCGCAGATCTCGACAAGATGCTCGAAGAACTCAACAATATTTAACTTTTAACTCAGAACCGATTCGCCGCGCAGAAACAAATTTTTTTGCGCGGCGAAACTCGGCTATGCCAGCCAAAAATAAAAACCGATGAGCGAAACACAGAACGATTTTGATTTAAAACAAGTTAATACCGATTACGAAAAATGCCCGAATTGCGCGGGAAAAATGGTTTTCGATCCCGCTTCGCAAATGTTGAAGTGCGAATACTGCGGTTTTTTTAAGCGTGTCGAAAAAGATAAGAACGTAGTTGAAAACGACATAGAACGCGGGTTTGAACAGGCCGAAAAATGGGATAAAAGCGAGCAAGCGTCTTACACTTGCGAGAACTGCGGCGCAAACGTTATCGTCGGCGCGGACGAGCAGGCGGTTATCTGCCCTTATTGCGGAACGTCGCACGTCGTTAAAACGGGCAGTTTCAACGGCTTGCGTCCCGGCGCGGTTATTCCCTTTATGATTTCGGCAAAACAAGCCGCCGAACAAGCCAAAAAATGGGCGAAGAAGAGGATTTTTGCGCCGAGATCGTTCAAAAAGAGCCTCACCGTGAAAAATCTTCACGGCGTTTACGAGCCGAGTTTTACGTTCGACAGCCAGACTGTGTCGTCTTATTACGGCAGAGTGGGCGATCGCCACACGAGAACGGTCGGCTCGGGCAAAAACAAGCGAACCGAAACGTATATCGTTTACAGAAACGTGTCCGGCGGGTACAATAAGTTTTTCGATGACATAATGATCGCCGCGAACGATACTCTCGATCAGAAAACCCTCGATAAATTGTCTCCGTATAAGGCGCAGGACGCCTGCGTTTACAAAAGCAAATACCTTTCGGGTTACGTTGCGGACGCTTATAAGCGCGATCTTAAAAGTTGCTGGACGGACGCGAAAGACGTTATGACGCAGAGTATTCGTTCGGACATTAAAAGTTCGTTGCGTTGCGACGTGGTCGATTATCTGAACGTTTCCACTAATTATAACGACGTGACTTTCAAATATATGCTCATACCCGTATATATAATGAACTTTATGTTCAGAAAGAAAAAGTACAGAGTGTGGATGAACGGCAGTACGGCAAAAGTCACGGGGAAAACGCCCGTTTCGCCGTGGCGAGTTCTGATTGCAAGCGTAATCGGTATCGCCCTTGCCGTATTTCTGGTCTGGATTTTCTATCTGCTCGGCGGGGAATGAGAGCGGGGATAAGAGAAACTATCTCTTTTTAAATTGTTTTTCACCAAAAACACCAAAAAACCCGCTTTATGAGTTGACAACCCCGATTAATAATTGTAAAATAACATTATATCTCTTTAACGGAGGAATTTATGAAGAAAATATTCAGCGGAATTTTAGCCGCATTTATGACCGTAGGCGTGTGCGCTTTCGCATCCGGTTGCGGCGGAACTATCGAAAACGGCAGCAAGATCGAAAAATGCACGATCACTTTCGATGTGGACGGCAAGGAGCAGGCGATCAATTTCAAACTTTATATGAACATCGCCACCAACACCATCGGGCATTTCAAACACCTTGCCGAAAAAGGATATTACGACGGATCGAGAGTGAGCGACGTGAACAACGCCATCGAATTCGGCGCTTACGATTCGCAGTGGAACACGCTTGACGAAAAATACGCTTCGATTATCAACGCGACTTACGTTGGTTCGTTGTCCGATAAGGAGATTTACACCAAGAAGTTCACCATAAACGGCGAGTTCGAGGTCAACGGCTATAAATACGAAGGCACGACGCTCGATCTGAGAGAAGGCGCGCTCGTCCTTAAAAGAGGACTTAAACCTGTCGAGGGCGAAACTGCCGCCGATTATCTCGAAGCGTACGATACCGGCAAGGGCGTTATGTCCATAACTTTCGCCGAGGTTTCCGCCGATGCTTACGTAAACAACGCGTCCGCGTTCGCAATTCTGGGCAAGGTTGTTAAAAACGACGCTTCCGGCGACGTAAAGTCGAGTTATACTCGTCTTAAAGCCATTCTTCAGGATTACAAGAAGAACGACGCCGAAGAGAAGTTCTATTATTTCTCTTACGAACCCGACGCGACTGACAAAGACGAAATCGTCGATCTCGATAAAGCCATTGAAAAATACGGCAGAGAATATATGGTCGAAACCGACGGCAACACTTACGCGAAAGGCGCGGACGGCGAATATAACGTAAAGATTTCGTCGGACAACGAACTCGGCAAGATTTATCTCGACGCGATCGGCAGCAAAAAGGCCTACGTTTCGCTTCGTCCTTCAAAGGATATCACGATCAAGAGCGTAGTTTTCTCTAAGTAATTTAATATCGTATATATAATATAAGCCGCCCGCGGCGGTTTGCCTGAAAGCAAACCGCCGCGGGCGGACTTTTTATGTGTTTTTATTGCGTTTTTTGTAATCGTAAAATCTTTCGGTTAGGGATTCCATTCGTCATCACTAACTATTTTTGCGGTGATAAACCGATTTATGCGGCGTTAAACGCCGCTCGTAGTACGGCAAGTACAACTTCGGGCGTTTGCCTTGCCTAAACGAGCCGCGATGCGGTCGGTTTCTCATCCGCAAAAATGCTACGCACCGAAAAGAGCGTATTTTTTGATGATTTTTTGCGAGCGTGAGGGTTTCTGTACTTGACGTACTGCGCCCGAACGGTCGCGGGAAATGGCGAAAAAGACGCCTTTTCGGTAATTAGTGATAACGAATGGAATCCCTATGCTTTATTTTGTTTTGCGGCGAGTTGGAGGAATTTTTTGTCGGACTGAATCGCGTGAGTGACAAACTTTCCGTCGCGGAACAACGCGTAAGTCGTAACCGGCGCGGGAACGTTCCGGGCGGATTCTTTGTCGGTTATATGAATCGTTCTGAACGGAATTCCGTGTTCTTTCGCAACTTTGCTCACCCTCGGAACCCAGTAACACGTGAACGGGCATTGATCTGTGTAATACAAAACGAATCCGCTCTCGTCTGTTTTCGGGTGCTTCGCGCAAGGCTTGAACTTCGGCGGCTCTGCGTTTTCGCGAAGGGGCAAATACATAAGAGTTATTCCGCAATCCGAAACGTCGGCGGTTTTAAAACCTTTGTAAGCAAGGAATTTCGGGTCGGCAAGGAATTCTCTCTTTTTCCCCTCGGAGCAAAGAATACAAATACCTTTTTTGTTCTGTGTTTCGGCGTCGCGGATACATTCCGCCAGAAGGTCGTTGGAGTAGCCGTTACCCTTCATCGAACCGGCAATCCACAAACAGTTTATATAGAGATATCCGTCCGCATCGATCGGAATCCACGCGTTTTCCGCGGGGATATATTCGATAAAGCATTTCCCTCTTTCTTGTCTGGCATAAAACACAAGCCCGTCGTCGAACCCGCGTTTCATCCATTCCTTTTTGTCGATGCTTTGTTTCCCGGACATCGCGCAGCAAATGTGTTCTTTGTCGATATTCTCTTTTGTTATTCTGATGTAATTCATTTTCACGAATCTGCGATTTTACGGGTTGCTGATTTTACGAATTTTTGACGTGAACGTCGAGTTGGTTAAACGGAATTTCTATTCCGTTTGCGTCGAACGCTTTTTTAACCGCTTCGAGAACGTTGAAATAAACCGTCCAGTAGTCCGCCGTTTTGCACCAGAACTTCGCCGCGATTACGATCGCGCTGTCGCCGTGAGCGGACATTCTCACCATTCCCGCAGGGAGTTTGAGAACAAGCGGCTCGTTATCGGCAATCTCCTTGATGAGTTCGCAAGCCTTGTCGAAATCGGCGTTGTAGGCAATCGAAAAATCGAAATCCACCCTGCGCAGTCCGTTTTCGGTGTAGTTGACTATCTCGCTCGTGGAGAGTTTACCGTTCGGCAGATAAACTTTCTTGCCGTCCGGGGTTATAATCTTCGTATAACAGATGAAAATATCTTCAACCGTACCCGAATACCCGCACGTTTCGATATAGTCGTCCACTTTGAAAGGTCTTGTTATGAGAAGAAGCACGCCGCCGGCAAAGTTTGAAAGCGCGCCGTTCACGGCAAGCCCGATACCGACGCCGAGCGAAGCGATGAGCGCGCTTATTCCGCTCGTATCGAAGCCGAGATAACCGACTATCGCGACGACGACAAGCACTTTCAGAACGATACGCGTTATGTGCGAAAGCGCTCTGTAAAGCGTTTTGTCCACTTTTCCGTGCGACTCCAGATTTCTGCTTTTTCTCGCGATTGCTTTGGAAATCTTATTGATAATATAAAACGAAACCAAAAGTATTACTATCGAAATAAGAACTCTGATTCCCGTTGTCATGAGCCAGTTTTTTACGCTCAGCCAGAATTGCTCCCAGGTCATTTCTTCTCCTTTTATATGTAAAAGTTTGTCTATAAGCCGATTAATTGCGATTTTTATGATTAATCGGGCGGTTTTTTATTAGTCGGGCAGTTTCCAGTCGATTGGCGTTTCGCCTATAGATTTCAGATATTCGTTGGTGCGCGAAAACGGTTTGCTGCCGAAAAATCCGTTGTAACACGATAACGGGCTCGGGTGCGCGCTTTCGACGATAAAGTGTTTGCTTTGATCGATAAGCGTCTTTTTTGCGCGCGCGTTTCCGCCCCAGAGGATAAACACGACGGGTTTTTCCCTTGCGGAAACCTTCCTTATAACTTCGTCGGTGAAAGCCGTCCAGCCGCATTTGGAGTGCGAGTTCGCCGCGCCTCTTCTCACCGTGAGCGTCGTGTTAAGGAGCAGAACGCCCTGTTTGCCCCAGGCGGTGAGATCGCCCTTTTTCGAGGGTGAAATCCCGAGGTCGGAATAGAGTTCTTTATAGATGTTCACCAAAGACGGCGGCAACGCCGTTCCTTCCTTAACGGAAAAGCAAAGCCCGTGCGCCTGTCCCGGTTCGTGATAGGGGTCTTGCCCCAGAATTACCGCTTTAATCGACTTATAGGGCGTTATTTTAAACGCGTTGAATATGTCGTACATCGACGGATAAACGGTGTGGGCGGAATATTCTTCTTTCAGAAATTCCCTTATCGCAGCGTAATTTTCGCTTTCGAAAAGGTCTTTTAAAACGTCGTCCCAGTCGTTGCCTATTTTAACCATTTTCTTCGTCCTCTCCGAGATTGATTTTTTTGTTCGGAATATAAATCGGCCTGTTTTTCACGTCTTCATAAAGGTACGCGAGATAAACGTCGGTTATTCCGTTCGAAATGAGAACGACCGAACCGGTCAGAGCGATTGCTGGGAACAACCACGCCGTGAGCGGCAGAGCGTTTCCCGTCGCCGCGAGAACGATGAACGCGATAAACGCGATAACGGACAAAACCGCGCCGAAAACCCCGACCTTTCCCGAGAGTTTAAGAACTTTCGGGCTGTAAGGAATGGTGCTTTGCTCGGCAAAACGAATCATCTTTTTGAGCGTGAATTTCGTTTCGCCCGCCTTTCTTTCGTTTCTGTCGAACTCCACCGATGTTTGTTTGAAACCAACCCAGGCGACCTCCGTCCTCAGCGAGCGGCTTCTTTCGGGCAGAGCGATTATCGCGTCGATAACCTTTCTGCCGTAAAGTTTGAATTCGCCCACGTTTTTAGGAATGTCGAGGTCGGAAAGTTTGCGGGTTAAATTTATCCACATCGCAGACGACGCTTTTTTGAAGAGAGATTCCTTTTTGCGTACTCTTCTCACGCCGTGAACCACGTCGTAACCTTCGCGCCATTTCGCGATCATTTCGGGGAAGATTTCCGGCGGGTCCTGCAGATCGGCGTCGATAAGTATCGCCGCGTCGCCCGAGCAGTTCTCGAGTCCGCAGAAAAACGCCGCCTGTTGTCCGAAGTTTCTCGAGAAACTCACGCATTTGAGCCTCTTGTCCTTTTTGCAGTGTTCGGAAATGATTTCCAGACTTTTGTCGCGGCTGCCGTCGTCCACGGCGATTATTTCAAAAGGCAAGCCGATTTTTTCCATTATCGGCACAACCCTTTCGTAAAATGCCGGCAGACATTCTTCTTCGTTAAAAACGGGCGTAATGACGCTTATTACCGGTTTTTCCATAGTTTTTATTCCCTCCGTCATTCGCCGCGCCTTATTTGTCAGCCTGAAACCCGATGCAAAACCGAGTTCCGATTGAACGGAGCGAAAAACGATTACGTTGTTATTTTACCATTTTTACCGACAAAAGTAAACAATTATTATTATTTTTTGCAATAACGGAATTATATTTTGACAATTTCCCTTGAATATTATATAATAAGAATAAGATTATATAAGGCGGCGGCGTTGTCGCGGGCGTTTTATATAACGGCACGGGAGAGATTTATGGATTACAAAGTCAAATACGAAAACTGGATATCGAGCGAATACCTTTGTTCCGAAGGCGTCGCCGAACTGAAAAAAATAAGCGATGACGACGAAGCGATAAAAGACGCTTTCGGCGCGGAATTGGAATTCGGCACGGCGGGCATGCGCGGAATAATCGGCTACGGCACGAACAGAATGAACGTTTACACTGTCCGCAGAGCGACTAAAGGTCTTGCCGACTTCATCAAGTCCAAGGGCAAGGCTGCCATGCAGAGGGGCGTTGCCATTTCTTACGATACCCGCAATAAATCCGAACTGTTCGCAAGAGCGGCGGCGGGCGTATTATTATATAATGATATAAAGGTTTACGTTTATCCCGAACCGAGACCCGTTCCGATGCTTTCTTACGCGGTGAGAAGCCTGAACGCTTTCGCGGGTATAATGATAACCGCGAGCCACAACCCGAAGGAGTATAACGGTTACAAAGTTTACGGAGAGGACGGAGCGCAGATGTCGCCCGAAGATACCGACGAAGTGGTGAAATACATTTCGGCGATAAACGATTACCTTTCCGTAAAAGAAACGTCGATAGAGTCGATAAAAGCCAAAAACAATCCGCCGCTTCTCACGGTTATAAGCAAATCGTTCCAGAACAGGTATTACGAAGAACTCGTCCGTCTTTCGCTTTCGAGAAAAGCGGTGAGAAAGGTGAGAAAACAAATCAGAATCGTTTACACGCCCGTTCACGGCAGCGGCTTTGTCCCGGTTATGACCATTCTCAAAAAAATCGGCATAAAACCGGCGGTCGTCGAGGAGCAAGCCGTTCCCGATATCAACTTTTCCACCGTGCAGGTGCCGAACCCCGAGTTTAAAGAAACTCTTTCGATGGGCATTGCGCTTGCGGATAAGATTCACGCGGACGTCGTTTTCGGCACCGATCCCGATTGCGACAGACTCGGCGTTGCGATAAGAAACGACAAAGGCGAATTCGAGGCGCTCACCGGCAACCAGACGGGTATTCTTCTTCTCGATTATATTCTTCAAAGGCTGAAAGCGGAGAACAAACTCCCCGCTAACGGCGTGGTGGTAAAGAGTTTCGTTTCCACGGGAATGGCTAAACTCATCTGCAACAATTACGGCGTCGAACTCGTCGAAACGCCCGTCGGATTCAAATTCATCGGCGAAAAGATTAAAGAATACGAGCAGACGGGCGAAAAAGAATTTATTTTCGGCTTCGAGGAAAGTTGCGGCTATCTTCGCGGCACTCACGCGAGAGATAAGGACGCCGTCGTGGCGAGCATGCTCTTCGCCGAAATGACGTGTTATTACAAATTTATCGGCAAGGGCGTTTATCAGCGGCTTTGCGAAATTTACGAACAGTACGGCTACGTTCTCGACGAAACGGACAGCATAAAGTATTCCGGTCTTAACGCGATGAGCGAGATGAACGCCGCCGTGGAAAGAATGCGCGAGAAGAAGATTACGAGCATAGGCATCCACACCGTGAGCGGAATCCGCGATTATCTTTCCGGCGTAAGAACTTCCGCCGACGGTGAAACCGCGCTCGATATCAAAGGCGTGAACTGCGTTTATTACGAACTTTTAAGCGGCGGATTTATCTGCCTGCGTCCGAGCGGCACCGAACCTAAACTCAAAATTTATTATTCGATAAAGAGCAAGGACAAGGCTTACGCGGAAAAACAACTCGCAGAGATAAAGTCCGATTTTGCAAAACTTCTGAGCGAATGATTTAATAATCCAGGTCTTATTTCAAAACCCGCCGCGAAATTTTCGCCGGCGGGTTTTAGTCTGCCGTTTTTTTGGTCGTCGTCGGGTTTTAATCTGCTATTTTTCCCGAAGTCGCGTTTTTCGGAGCAGTAACTTTCAACCTGAAAAATAATTTTAAATTTTTTTAAAAAAAAGTTTTAAAATTTGCTTGACATATCTTGATGGCTATGTTATTATGTATAGGCTCACATTGAGAAGCACGTCGTGTTTCTCCTCGCGAACTTTCAAAGGGCGCGGTTGAGAGCAAAACGTTCGCGGAAAGCGAATGAGAAGAAGATTGACAACTGCATAGAATGTTAATAATCAAGAGAGATTAGTAACG
>ERZ1673738.528-NODE-528-length-67848-cov-6.516455_pt1 | contig 67848 bp, 44 predicted proteins | sample MGYA00580198_ERZ1673738 | MGnify/ENA primary metagenome ERZ1673738 (study PRJEB41218, sample SAMN15661784) | gut metagenome | host: Homo sapiens | place: Canada: London | collected 2015-08-20/2019-03-30 | study: EMG produced TPA metagenomics assembly of... | reverse complement strand
GGTTTCGCAATTCGCATTCATGCGAGGCTGAGAAAAAATTTAGAAAAGGAGCCATTAAAAATGAAAAACACAAGATTAAACGAATAACTGCCCGGAGGGGAAAATCACGAGAAAGCGCAAAGAGAAAGAAAACGATTCATGTATTTCCGATTCTCAATTGGAATCGTTGGCGCGGGTGTTGTTGCCCGCAATCAGAGAATATCTTTCGTCGGAGGAGGGACGAAAAGATTATGCCGAATGGCATGCGAACAAGGCTGAAAAAGCCGCATTACAACTTAATAAAAAATCTAAACGTAAAAACAGTTCCGCTGACGACAACGGAACCTTGCTTTCCAAAATAACGCAGAAGCAAGACAAAAAGTTTGCCGAACTTTTATAAAACGGTAAAGGCAGGCGAGATTTTTTCTCGTCTGCCTTTTCTTTTTAAAAAGCGAATTTATCCGTTAAAAGACTCGAATTCTTCTATAAAACAAAATAGGCCGAACGTCTTCCTAAAAAAGAAAAAGTTCAACCTATTAAGACTTGGTGCGCAACACAAGGTAGTTGAGCCGACATTCCAATTTGCAACGAGAACTGACTATTACCGTACGGAAACCCATGTTAAACCCTCTTTACATGTACGTTAAGACCGCACGGCGATTGACTGATAATGCGGAAGTCAACGTCGGTGATATTTTTGTTGAATAAAATTTTTCCGCTAATTTTGCTACCACCAATCAACTCTATATCTGCTGTTTCGGCATTACATTTGAAAAAATTAACAATTTGATTTAAGACATTCACTTGCTGCGAAACTGTCAAAGCAACAAATTTTTCACGCCCTATACTCAAATTCTTACCGAATGTTACGTAGGACGAAACCCCCTTAAACTTTGAACAGTCAAATTTCGACAAGAAGAAGTCATACAATTTAATATTAGACTCCCTATCAATTGTTATCTTTTCACCGCGTTCACGATTTGGTGTAAATTCATATTTTTCACAATTTACATCAAACGTAGGATTTTTCGCCATTTCCAGCAATTTTACAAATTGCTTAACATACATATCTGTTCTGTTGTCAGTAAACAGTTCCGTTGCATTGTGAACAATGATACTCGGACCGGTAATACCTGCAAGCCATACCCAACTTCCGTTGTACGACACAAGTTGTTTTATCTTTATTTTAGGAACAATCAACTTTACGTCGACAAGTCCGTTTTCCTCAAAATATTTCACAACCCTGTCCGGGTCGTTTCTGCTTTGGTAATCCACCATGACGGGCACCGCTTCGATTGTCTTGATACGTCCCTTTTTACCTTGCGATTCCACAATGGCGAAGTATGCCGTACTTTGTGTCATGTAACCGCCGTAGCGTTCCATGTTTGCAAGAGGTCCTTTTCCCTTACGCGGTGCGGTTATGTTCTCATTGCCGGAATAAACTGTTTGTTTGTAAAACGCGCCTTTGTTGCAATACGCATATCTTGTCACGCACATTGAACTGCTGTTGTACACGCCTTTTACGGTTCTGATACTGTTTTCGTTCCATGCGCTGGGCACATCGCGCGTAAACATCTTTTTAAGATTGTACGTTTTCCACTTTTCTCCGTCCTTTACGTATGTTTCGATACGCACGCCGAACACAGTGCTGTACACATTACCCACCACTACGTTGAGATAGGCGTCGCGCGCATGGTGAAGGTCGTTGGTTTCGCGACACTTGTACAAATCGAATTTCGACTTGAAGTCTGCCACGTTGACCGCCTTGCTGTAAACCAACGTCGCACCGGGATACTTGCGTTTAAGCAGTTCTATTACAGCCTTGGACGTCTGGTCGGTAATGACTTTTTGTCTGTTGATAAAGTCGTTGTAATCGTCGTCGGTAAGCGGCGCGGTACGCATAAGTCTGTCGTAAGTTCCGGAAGAAATCAGGTCTTTTGCGCGAAGCATTTTCCACCACCCCTGCTGATTGGTAAAGCCGAGCGGCAACGGGTAGGTGTCTGACTTTTCGGCATTTTTACTGCGCAAAACAAGCACTTTGTTGTCCAGACTGTCGTCCTTGATGTACGACCGCGGCAAAATGTGGTCAACGTCGTACAGTTTGCTGTCGTTGATGTGATCAAGGTCAATCGGTTCGCCACTGTACATACATCTGCCAAGTTGACGGAAGTACAGATACAAGCGTTCCTGCCGCAGACGCATGTCGCTAATCTTGTCCGAATTGAGTTCGCCGGTAAGTTCGTCAATGTTTTCGACGTCCTTCGGGTCTATATTTTTGTACTTTTCAAGCAGTTGTTTTTTGCGCGAATGAGTGCGCCCCTTGTCGCCCTTTACGCCTTCCTCGCGGCTGACTTCCACAAAAACCTTGTCGGGCTCTTTGCCAAGCGCAGCCACGTACTCGTCCACCATTTGCAGACTTTGCCATATGCCTCTGCGGACGGCAGGCGAAACGTACAATTTCTGCACATCTCTGTAATCAACTTTGTCGTTGTCGTCCTCGTTTTCGGCGGCAATTACTTCTTCAAGATTATACCGCTTGTCAAACATCAACTCGTTAAAGTTTTCGTTGGTGTTCCACAGTAAGTCCGTCACCGTGCACAACTCGCCCGTTTGTTTGTCTACAACGTCAAGTTCCGTCAGCAACCTGCCCGACAGTTTACCGAAATCGTTGAACACAAGTCCCTTGAGTTGCTTGACGTATGGCGCGACGGCAGGATTGTCGCCGTAGTTTTTGACGATAAGGTCCTCGACAAGCCTTTTGTCAGTGTTAAGCGTGTGCCACAGAATAATGTTTTCGCACACGTTGCCGCCGCTTGCAAGGTCGTAATCGACAAAGTCGCCCAGTATTCGTTTAAGTTGTATGTACGACGACATGGAAGCCTTGATGTCACCGCCGTCTTTGCCGCTTAGCACAACCGAGTCTCCGGGCGCGACTGCGCCTTCGCGCACTATCAACGAGGCAATCATTTTGTCCGATACGCGCGGCTTTACCAAAAATAATTCGGCAAATATTTTTTGTTTGAGCGGCACCGAAATGGCGCAATCGTTTACTTTTAGTTTGTTAATCTGATTGAGCGTGTTAAACTTCTGGTAGGCAATCGAGCACTTTGGCAATACGTCAACGCCGTGCAGATAGGTGCATTTGTTTGTCATGCGGCGCATAAACTCTTCGTTGCTGGCGGCTTCGTCTACAACATCACGGAAGTTCCACGGCGTAATTTTTTCGTCGGATTTGCGCACTGCCCACGAATTACTGCCGACAAGCGGACCAACATAATACGGTATACGGAAAAGGAACAGCGGCAAAATTTTGCTTGCCATTTGCGCCGTTTCGGGAAATGCCCGCACCATTTGCGCAACGATTTTTACAAGTTCGTCCTCGTTTACCTGGTGCGGCACAAGTCCGTTGTCGGAATGCAAAATTTTAGGCAAAAACGTTTTTGCTTCGATTTCCGCCATTATCTCGTCGTACGTTTCGTCGTGCGCAAAATTGCCGTCCATGAGAAACTTTTTGACATACGCGATAAAACTGTCGTAGTCGCATGTCTTGACGCGCTTGCGCGATTTTCCGTAGCCGACATGCCCTACGTAGTTGACGTAATTTGCCTTTTGCGTAACGTCGCTGAACATTTCCCGACACTTTTTGCCACCATCGGTGTCATAGTTTTTCTTGATAAAACCTTTAAGTTTCTTCAGGTCGCTTTTGTGCTTGTCGTACACGGCAATCATGGCGGACGAGATGTTGGGCTGTCCGTTGAACAGTCGTTCGAAGGTAACAAAATTGTAGATTTCGCGCATTGCCTTGAGCAGAGCAAAATCGTCGCCGTATGTCGACTGCATTGCCTCGAATGCATCCTCTTCAACATCCCTGAAGGCAAACGATTTTTCTTCGGAATACGCATCGCCGAGCAACTTTTCGGGCGAAAACTTTGCGCCGCAAAAGCCGTTGATAATTTCAGTCCGGATTTTGCCACAATCGTCGTTTTGTACCGAAAACAGTTGTTTAATGTTCTTTACTGTGTCCTTAAGTTTGCCTTTACTGCGCAAAAGCATATCCTTTGCTTCGTCGGCTTTTTCGATGTCGAAATGCGGCGTATTCTCGGCAAAAGTGTTTTCGCATACAGTGTTCAGTGCATCAAACAGTTTGTGCACGTCGCGCACTTCGCTGACGTTACCGTCGTACAGAAAGTGTCCGCGGTACTTGATTATGTGGTGAAGCGCAAGGTAGTACAGCCTGATGTCGCCTGCCGGTGACTGCTGCAAAGCAAAACGCAAATGGTAAATTGTCGGGTACTTTTCGTGAAAATTCCTGTCGGTAAAACCGCTGTCGGCAAACAGGTTGTTGACGTCGCCGTCCAGTTCGCCTGCCTTGTCGTCGGCAAAAAACTGACTGTTGTTGAGCCGCAGGAAAAACAGATTATCTTGCATGAACGGTGCGAAAAGCCCCTGTAACTGATTTATGCGATATTTGCGGCGTTGCAGCCTGCGCCGAGCCGTGCGTGCGGTGCGACGATCTGCGGCAGTTTGAGCCTCATCGAAAAGTCTTACCGCCCAGCAATCTTTACCCTTGACGCGCAGCAAATTGTAATTTTCGTCCGTACAGGCAATGCCGACAGAGTTGGTACCGATGTCCAGTCCCAAATAAAATTTTTGTTCTTTTTCCATTTTTTTTTCAAATCCCCCTTGACAAAGAATTAAAATCGGGTTACAATAAAACTACAAAACAACAAGGCATACGTTCAAATAAAGACTTGTTCTAATCACTTGTCGCAGTGGCGACGCATTTTACTCTTCCTTGTGGGAAGAGTTTTTTGTTTTTGTAGCATGAAACGACCGGAATGTAATTGAAAGTATAATGACGAATACCACTTCCGCTTAAATTATAAATACATTATATCAGTCCGAATACATGAAGTCAATACTCGTTTTTTTTTGACAAACCATTTGACACAACAAAAAAACGTCCGAAGCACACTGCTTCGGACGTCATTTTTTTCATTACAAAAACTATTCCCACTCGATGGTTGCAGGGGGTTTGCCGGTGATGTCGTACACCACGCGGCTGACACCCTTCACTTCGTTTACGATACGCGAACTTATGCGATCCAGCACCTCGTACGGCACGTGAGCGTACTCGCACGTCATAAAGTCGCTTGTTTTTACCGCACGCAAAGCCAGCACGTAATTATAGGTGCGGCCGTCGCCCATTACACCGACGGTGCGCATGTTTGTAAGCACGGCAAAATACTGGTCGTAACGCAATCCTGCCTTTTCCAGTTCTTCGCGATACACGTAATCGGCGTCGCGCAGGATGTCCAGTTTTTCCTCGGTGATTTCGCCGATACATCTTACGGCAAGCCCCGGTCCAGGGAATGGTTGACGTGCGACAAATTTTTCTTCCAGCCCAAGTTTGCGACCGATTTCGCGCACTTCATCCTTAAACAGCGAGCGAAGCGGCTCTACAATGCCGACAAACTTGGTATCCTTGGGCAAACCGCCGACATTGTGGTGAGATTTGATTACCGCACCCGTCGTAAGTCCGCTTTCCACCACGTCGGGATAAATGGTGCCCTGTGCAAGGAAACTGCCTGCAAACCTGGCACTTTCTTCCTCGAACACGCGGACAAATTCCTCGCCGATGATCTTGCGTTTACGTTCGGGGTCGGTTACTCCCGCCAACTTGCCGAGAAAACGTTGCTGCGCATTTACCCTGACAAAGTTGAGCGACTTTCCGCTGAACGCCGCCTGTATTTCGTCACCCTCGTTTTTGCGCATCATACCGTGATCGACAAAAATACAGGTAAGCTGCCCGGGAATTGCGCGTTCCAGAATTGCCGCACACACCGAACTGTCCACGCCGCCGCTGAGCCCCAGTACAACCTGACCGTCGCCGACCTGCTTGCGGATACGCTCGATTTCTTCCGTAATGAAGTTGTCCATATTGTACGTGCCGTCGGCGTGGCAAACGTCAAACAGGAAGTTGCGCAAAATATCCGTGCCCTGCGCCGAGCGTTCCACCTCGGGGTGAAATTGCACAGCGTACAGTTTGCGCTCGTCGTTGCCCATTGCCGCAATCGGGCAGTCCGCCGTATGGGCAAGTGCCTTGAAGCCGACGGGCAACTTTGCTACGTAATCGGTGTGGCTCATAAGCGTTACCGTTTCGTCGGCAATACCCTTAAACAACACGCCGGTTTTGTCGTCCACAAAAGTTTTTATCGTGCCGTATTCGCTTACGTTGCACGCCTTTACTTCGCCGCCAAGCGTGTAGCACATCAGTTGCATGCCGTAGCAAATGCCCAGGACAGGGATACCGAGCTCAAACAATTCCTTTGTGGCGTGTGGCGAGTCCTTGGCGTAAACGCTGTGCGGACCGCCCGTCAGAATAATACCGACGGGGGCGATTTCCTTTATTTTTTCCACGGGGGTGTTGCCTGCAAGGATTTGCGAATACACCTTTTGTTCCCTCACGCGGCGGGCAATAAGTTCCTTGTACTGTCCACCGAAGTCCAGCACCAATACGGTTTGTTCCTTTTTCATTTACAAAAGCCTCCGGGCACCGTAGGGCGCTGCCCGACAGTGCTGTTTTTACTTTACTTTTTGCCGTTTTCCGCCGACACTTTTCACTCAATCGGCAGCATTTTGTACGAAATTTTTTAATACGTATACGTTTTTTGTTTACAACGCGTTGCCTACTTATGCAGCCGTGACGACTGCAAAACTATCTTACGATAATTGCTTCGCGCTTTGCGCCGACGGACACGTACTTGATTTTGCAACCGACAGCCGCTTCGATAAACTCGATATATTTGCGTGCGTTTTCCGGCAAATCTTCGTACCTGCGTACGTCCGCGGTGGACGTTTTCCAGCCGTCCATGTAAACGATGTTGGGCGTTGCTTTGTTAAGTGCTTCACCGGACGGAAAATCTTTTACTTCTCTGCCGTCCACGTTGTAACTTACGCAAACGGGAATTTTGTCCATAACGTCCAGAACATCCAGCTTGGTAAGAGCGATTTCCGTTGCCGCTTGCATAACGCAACCGTAACGGGAAGCCACCACATCAAACGCACCCACACGACGGGGACGACCCGTTGCCGCGCCGTATTCGTTGCCTGCCTTACGCAAAAATTCACCTTCGTCGCCAAACAATTCTGCCGTAAACGGTCCCTCGCCTACGCATGTCGAGTACGCCTTCATTACGCCCACTGCCCCGTCAACCTTGCGATTGGGGATTCCTGCGCCGACGGGTCCGTAAGCCGTAACGGTGGAACTGGACGTGGTAAAGGGATAAATACCGAAGTCGATGTCGCGAAGTGCGCCGAGTTGTGCCTCGAGCATTACGTTTTTACCTTCGTCAAGAGCCTTGTTGAGGTAACTGCCTGCGTCGGTAATGTACGGAATAAGCGGCGTACCGTATTTTTCAAACCATGCAAGCATTTGTTCAACGGTAAAAGGTTCGCTTCCGTATGCGCCGCACAGGATAAGATTTTTCCATTCCACAATTGTTTCAAGGCGCGCCTTCAGGTACTCGGGATGCAGCAAATCGCCCATACGTATTGCTTTTTTCATGTATTTGTCGGCATACACGGGGCTTATTCCGCGGCGCGTCGAACCAAACTTTCTGTCAGCAAGACGATCCTCTTCAAGGCAGTCCTGCGCCACGTCGAACGGACAGCAAACCACCGCTTTGTCGCTGATAAGCAGGTTTTTCGGGGTAATTTCGACGCCTGCGTTGTGCAAACGCTCTATTTCACCGCAAAGGTGCTGCAAATCTATTACCATACCGTTGCCCATCACGTTTACCTTGTCGGCGCGCAAAATGCCCGACGGCAAAAGATTGAGCACGAAACTTCCCTTGTCGTTTACTACCGTGTGTCCGGCGTTGTTGCCGCCCTGATAGCGAACGATTACGTCCTGATTTTCCGACAGAAGGTCGACCATACGTCCTTTACCTTCGTCACCCCAGTTGATACCGACAATACTTGTAAGCATATTTTCCCTCCAAGAAAACAATTTAATGCCAACTTGACAGTCCGCGGCGGCGTTAAACGCGCACCTGCTCCGCTTCCGTCAAAAAGTCTTTGTTTTGTTTCAGCAATTTATCCACGTCGGCGACAAAGTCGTCAACCTGATGTTCGGCGATGCCGGTAAAGGCATGTACGTCCATTATTTTGTCCAGTTCCTCTCGCGTGAGGTCAAACAACTTGTCGGCGAGTATACGTTCGGCAAGGTCGTTGTCCGCGCCTTCTTCCTTGATTGCCTTGACCGCGGCAAAACTGTGACGGCGTATTGCTTCGTGCAACACCTGCCTGTCCGCGCCCTTGTTTGCCACGCAGTACATCATGATGTTTTCCGTAGCCATAAACGGCAATTCGCGGTCAAGATTTTTTTTGATGATTTTCGGGTAGACCTGCAAGCCGCCGATAACGTTGTTGTACAGCGTCAATATCGCGTCCACGGCAAGAAACGCCTCCGGCAGGGCGATACGACGATTCGCGCTGTCGTCGAGAGTGCGTTCCAGCCACTGCGTAGAAGCGGTAAGCGCAGGGTTCATGCTGTCGCACACCACGTATCTGCACAACGCCGCAATACGCTCGCTGCGCATGGGGTTGCGCTTGTACGCCATTGCCGACGAGCCGATCTGGTCGCTTTCAAAGGGTTCTTCCACTTCCTTTTCGTGGCTGAGAAGGCGTATGTCGTTACTGAACTTGTGTGCGCTCTGGGCAATCTGACACAGCACGCTTACCACATTGTAGTCCGTCTTGCGGCTGTAAGTCTGTCCGCTGACGGGCACCGTCTTGTCGAAGCCGAATTTTGCTGCAATCATTTTGTCCAGTTTCACCGCCTTGTCGGCGTCGCCGTCAAACAGTTCAAGGAAACTTGCCGCCGTACCCGTGGTACCCTTGCACCCCAGCATTGCAAGCGACGACAACTGGAAGTCAAGGTTAGACAGATCGCACACCAGGTCGTTAAGCCACAGCGCAGCGCGTTTGCCGACTGTCGTCGGTTGCGCCGACTGGAAATGCGTGTACCCGAGTGTAGGCATACCTTTGTACTTCACGGCAAAGTCGCGCACCGTTTTAATAAGAGAAACAAGGCGGCATTTGACAAGCAGCAACGCTTCGCGCATCTGTATTACGTCGGTGTTGTCCCCTACGTAGCAACTTGTCGCGCCGAGGTGCATAATTGGTTTTGCGTTCGGGCAAGCGTCGCCGAAGGTAAGCAAGTGCGCCATTACGTCGTGCCTTACACGGCTTTCGTACAGGCGTTCCTTGTCGTAATCGATGTCGGCAACGTGCGCCTTCATTTCGTCAATCTGCGCCTCGGTAATATTGATACCCAACTCGCGTTCCGCCTCGGCAAGCGCAATCCACAGTTTGCGCCAGGTGCCGTACTTGTAGTCGGGCGAAAATATGTACTTCATTTTTGCGCTTGCGTAACGCTCGCAAAAAGGTGAAACGTAACTGTCCATACTGCCTCCGAATAAAAAAAGCGTTCAATTTTTTCCAACCAAATGGTTAAAAAAAAATATGAACGCTTAGGCTCGATTTTAGTTTTACGATAGTTTTTCCATTGTCGCAACCGCCTGTATCCGACTTGTGGCGACAAACGGGTAACAAGCCGCAATTGTCGCGACGATAAATTTTGCGCAGGGTTTCGCGATGTCCGCCGCAACTACGGCAAACAAGCGGAAAACCCCGACGTGACTAACTATATCACTGCGCAAAAATATTGTCAACTTTTTAACGGTGCTTGCGACGGTTATTCGCAATGCTGTCGCCGCGCAAAATACATTTGCAGTAAAGTCGTCACCGTTTTGGGACAAATCCCACACTGCGATACGACAACATTGCACAACAAAGCGTCAGAAACTACCTGAGCGTGATTTCGTAGCCTTGCGCGGTATCCTTGATTGCATAACCTTTTTGCGCAATTTCTTCGCGCAGACGGTCGCTTTCCGCCCAGTTTTTGTTGCGGCGCGCGTCAAGACGTTTTTCGGCGAGTTCCTTCACTTCGTCGGGAATAATCAGTTCCTGTTTTTCTTCCTTTATTTTGTCAAAGTCCAGCGCAAACACCCTGTCGAATTGCAACGCCAGTTCGTACACGTCGCGACTCTTGGGCAACTTCAGCATTGTCCACAGCACACCTATTGCAAGGGGCACGTTAAGGTCGTCGTTTATTGCGTCCTCGAAACGCTGCTTGTACTCGGCAAGCACTTCGGGCGAAGTCTTTTCGCTGCTGTTTTTGTGGGCGACAAGTTGAGCGCACAGTTTGTTGTAGGCAACCTTCGCCGCATCCATGCCTTCCCAGGTGAAGTTTATCTTCTGACGGTAATGCACGTTGAGGCAGAAGTAGCGGAACACCACCGGTGCAAAGCCCTTGTTTACAAGATCGGTAACCGTGTAGGTGTTGCCGAGAGACTTACTCATTTTGCCGCCGTCGATAAGCATAAATTCGCTGTGCATCCAGTAGTTGACGGCTTTGTGTCCAAGCCAGCACTCCGCCTGCGCGATTTCGTTTTCGTGGTGGATGGGGATGTGGTCAACGCCGCCCGTATGGATGTCAAATGTGTCGCCGAGATACTTGCGGCTCATTGCCGTGCACTCGATGTGCCAGCCCGGGAAACCCATTCCCCACGGACTGTCCCACTGTTGCAGGTGGTTGGGCGCAGCCTTTTTCCACAACGCAAAGTCGATTGGATGACGTTTGAAAGTGTTTACTTCCACGCGTGCGCCGTGACGTTGATCTTCAAGGTTTATACCGGACAACTTGCCGTATTCGGGAAACTTTTCCACCGAAAAGTAGATGCCGTCTTCCGTTTCGTAGGCGTAGCCTTTGTCAAGTAGTGCCTTGACGATTTCAATCATCTCGTTGATGTTGTCCGTTGCCCTGGGGCACACAGTCGGGCGTTCGATGTTGAGCGCGGCAATGTCCTTCATAAACTGGTCGGTGTAAAACGCGGCAATCTCGAGCGGCGTCTTTCCCGTTTCGTCGGCGGACTTTTGCATTTTGTCCTCACCGTCGTCGGCATCGGACACAAGGTGCCCTACGTCGGTAATGTTCATAATGGACTTCACGCGATAGCCGTCGTATTCCAGCACGCGCCTGAGTTCGTCCATAAAGACATATGCGCGCAGATTGCCGATGTGAGCATACTTGTAGACCGTCGGTCCGCAACTGTACATACCGACAAACCCGGGCTTAATTGACTTAAACTCTTCCTTTTTGCGAGTAAGGGTGTTGTAAACTCTTAATTGCATAGCAAAACTTCTCCGACGAACGTAAAATTTGCCGTTTTTCGTTATGGCGGCGGTTCGTTCGTTTTTATATAAATATTCTACCACAAAAAACGCCTGTCTACAAGCGATATTTATATCTTTGAAAAATTTACTGTCGCATGCGCGCTGCAAAAACTATCGTCAGCCTGCGCCAAACAACATTGCAAAACAATTGCATTTATCTATTTTGTGTGGTAAAATTACTTTTGAACAAAACTAAAATTACTTTTTGAGGTTAAATTGCTATGATTGACATCAATTTGATACGCCAGGACGCACAAGCCGTCCACGACAGATATCTCAAACGCGGCAAGGACATCGATTTTTCGGAGTTTCTTGTCTGGGACGAACAACGCAAAGCAATGATTGCACAGGTCGAGGCCATGAAGGCGCAACGCAACAAGGTTTCGGCACAGATTCCGCAACTTAAAAAGGCAGGACAGGACGTGTCCGCCACCATCGCCGAAATGAAAACGCTCGGCGACGAGATTGCCGCGAAGGACAGCGAACTTAACGCGCTTAACGATAAAATCCGCGACTTCATGCTTCGCTTGCCCAACCTTCCCGATCCCGACCTCGCCTCCGGCGGCAAGGAAAACAACCGTCCCATCCGCACGTTCGGCACCAAGCCCGTGTACGACTTCACACCGAAGGACCATGTGGAACTGGCGAAAAACCTCGGACTCATCGACTACGAACGCGGCGTAAAACTTGCCGGCAACGGAAGTTGGATTTACACAGGCCTCGGCGCGCGTCTCGAATGGGCATTACTCAACTACTTTATCGACAGCCACATTGCAAAGGGCTACACATTTATGTTGCCGCCCTACATGCTCAATTACGAGTGCGGTCTGACTGCGGGGCAATTCCCTAAGTTTGAGGACGACGTGTATCAGATTGCCAATGGCGAAGGTCGCAAATTCATGTTGCCCACAGCCGAAACGGCACTTGTCAACCTGTTCCGCGACGAAATCCTTGACGAAAAGGATTTGCCGAAGAAATACTTCGGTTACTCGGCTTGCTTCCGCAGAGAGGCAGGCAGTTACCGTGCGGAAGAACGCGGTATGATTCGCGGACACCAATTCAACAAGGTGGAATTGTTCCAGTACACCACGCCCGACCACAGCGACGAAGCATTTGAAGAAATGGTAAACATGGCTTGCGGACTTGTGGAAGGACTGGGACTGCATTACCAACTCAGCAAACTTGCGGCAGGCGACTGCAGCGACAGCATGGCACGCACCTACGACATCGAAATTTACATCCCCTCGATGAACATCTACAAGGAAGTTTCTTCGGCAAGCAACGCACGCGACTACCAGGCACGTCGCGGTAACATGCGCTACCGCAAGGCCGACGGCAAACTGGACTTCGTGCACACTCTCAACGCCAGCGGACTTGCAACGAGCCGCGTGTTCCCCGCCATCCTCGAACAAAACCAGAACGCCGACGGCAGCGTAACCATTCCCGAAGCGTTGCGTAAGTACATGGGCGGTATGGAACGCCTTGAACCGCTTAAAAAGTAATTAAGTACCATCGACATCGCCGTACACGCAACCACAAATTATTCGGCAAAAACCTGCGACGGCAAACTGCGTGAAGCAAAGGGCAAACGCTTGCAACGATTTGATCAAAGCGTTCCGATTTCAGGTTTCCGTTGTCACGACCAACAATCCACAATATCCTTTTTAGTGACGGCGATGGAAACGCTGTTGTAAATTTTGCTATCGCTTAGAATTTTTTGCAAATTACTTTTTATTTTTTTACAACATAACAAACAAAACCAAGGCCGACCTTTGCGCCGGCCTTTTTTAACATCAGGAAGAAAAAAATGAACAACAAAGTATTGTTTCCGCCAAAAAACAGGCAGATTTACATGAGGGTACTGCTTGTGGCGATTCTGATCATCGTAGTGCTTAACGTATGCCTGTTTATACTGATACGTGTAAGCGACACCAACCTTGACGGCAACGTAGTACACCTGCGCGGCACCTGCATAAAGTACACAGAGAATGACCTGTACGTAAACGTTGACGGCGAAGAAAGAACATTCAAAACAGGACCCGTCGAACAAATTCTTGAAAAGAAAGGCATTGTAAAAGAAGACGAAACGGACAAGTACCTGTCATCGCTTGCAGGCAAAGAAATTTCCTTCGACATACCCAAAACGCCGTTTGACAAAAGCATCATATGGATGCTAAGTCTTACGGTGGACGGCGAAAACGTTGCGCCGCTTGCCGAAGTGTTGGAAAACTCGGAAAAAGAAAACAAAATCGTACAAATCGTACTTGCCGCAATTTCCGGCGTTTGCGCCGTTGTGGGATGCGTAATGCTGATACTTCGGGTAAACACACCGCCGCTTAAAGAATGCGACCTGACGGACAAGTTTGCGGAATTTTTTGCAGACAGACAACCGCTTGCGCCGACAAAGAAATTCATCGTACCGCTTGCAATCGTTTACGGATTTGTACTCGTTGCAACAGTAGCCATGGGCATTTTGTCCGACTGCGTACCCATACCCGACATTGTAAACAGCATTGTACTGATTGTGCTTACAGTCGCGCTTGCATTCGGAGTTGTGGTGCCTGCGCTGCTGTATCTTACAAAAATCAGGAAGGAAAACGTAAAGTTTTTTGACGAAAAATTTCCTTTTGACTTCGGCGACGTAAACAACATACCGATGATACGCAAAAATGACCGCGCCGACGTCCAGAAGGAACTGGACAGAATCAAACAGGAAAGCGCAGACATCTATCCGGACGGCGGCAACATGTACAACGTCAGATTTACCGAAAACGGCGTTGATATGTACGAGATGTACGACGAAGAAGAGAACGGATTCGACGAAACGTCGGTAGAAAACGTGTTTGCAAGCGAAGACGAGCAAAATGCACAAAAATCGGCGGCGTTTTCGTTGCCGTACAGCAGACTTAATTTTGTCGCACTTCCCTACTACGGACTTAAAAACCGCCCCATTACCGTTGTCGTCCGCAGCAGACTTACAGCCGACATCGAATACCCCGAAGCCTTTACCAACGACATTCACTTTTTGCTTGACAAAGACCTTGTCGACACCATCAGAAAGTTTGACGTGCAGGTTGAAGGACTTAGCGAAATACTTAGCAACACTCACGAACTGATGGTACAAAACTACCTGCACCGCCAAAAGAAACAGAACGGATAATAATCGACGTTTTCACTCGCAAAAATTGTTTGTTCGGTCCAAATTCACCATATTTATTGAATATTACATGGCAATCTTTTGCCTCGGCACGCGCTCTCTGTGCGCAATCCGAAAGGCAGCGTTCGACGTATTTCGCGCTTAAACGACAAATGCTACGCAAAGAAATACTGCCGCAGCCGACGAACAAAAAACAAAATATGTATAACAAGGTCATACGGCGTCAAAACTTTCAGCACCGACATTGTCGGCGACGGAGGAAGCCCATATGACCTTTTTCAATTACTTACAAAACAACCTCAGGTGGCAGTTTGTACAAAACCCGTTCGGCGCGCTTGTTTGTCCGCCGACAAGCAAGGCAACCCTCTACGGCGAACTGGACAAGCTCGCCGAAAAATATTTTCCGCAAAATGCAAAAATCGACACGTTACAGACGGAGTTTTGCCTTAACAAAATCGCGCTTTCGGCAGCAAAAAACCGTGCCTTGCAACTTGCAAAATCCGTATTTGTCAACCGTTGGACGACCTTCGTAAGACTCGACAAACTGTTCAGACGACCGTACATGCGCTTTCCGTCGGACGGGGCAAAAACGCGCGTGGAACGTATCGCCGAAACAATCGTAAAATGCAGCCAAAACTGCTTATCGGACAAGCAAGCCGACGAAATCTCGGAAGAAGTCTACGCAAAATTCGATCTTACCTTGCGCGAAAAACAATATTTTCCCGAAGTACTGCAACTTGTACAACTACGCCACTACTGCGCCTTGTGTGCGACAGAAAATGCTGTTAAACTGACAAAAGTGTTGCAACCGCAACTAATAGCAAAGCCTTTTGCGCCAAACGACAAGTACGTGCAGGCAGTGTACAGACGAGGCAAAATTTCCGCCGTCGTCAACTGCTTCGGCAACAGTGCGCTAAGTTACGGCAAAAAGAATCTCGGCGTGCGACAAACGGTAAAAATTTACGCAAACGGCAGAAACGTATTCGACACGTTTACCGAAAGCCGCTACGGGCAAAACACGGCGGAATTCCGTGCGACTACCAACAGCCTTACAACACAAATGCAGTACTTTCTGACGGAATTCTGTCAGGTCAGGCGTTTTTGTCTTACAAACAAATGTCGGGCGAAGCGCAGGTACGTAATCGACGTTGCCGTGACGGGCGGATGCAACGAGTTTTTTGTCGGCGACAGTTACACCGTAACCGACAACGACGTGTACATCACCACCGCAGTAGTTACCGACAACAAACGCATTGCGGCGGACGTAAACAACGGCACAATCACATTCACGGTCGAGGCTTTGCCTACGGAAACGGTTCAATTCGACGTAGTGACGGTACTTTCTCACAACATAGACGTACTGACAAGAGAAGTAAACGCTCTGGACCTCTTCGGGCAGACGAGATGCGACCTGCCGTCGGACAACCCCGCCGTAGAGTACACCGTCCAAAGCCAACCGATAAAAGGGCTTACGGGTTGCAGCAATCAAGGGCGGTTGCCTGCCGTCAGACAATCCCAAAAGACCTCCTACACCTACCAACTGGGCGACTGCGACGTAGGCACATTCCTCGACAACGACGGCAAAATAAACACGCTGATTAACGGCTTTTGTTTCGGCGGCGGCGAGGCGGTCTATTCCGTAGCAAACGGCAGGATGACATGCCTTACAAGCGGCAAATGCACCGTGGACGGGCAGACAGCCGTCTACGACAACGGACAATCGACGTTGACAGTAAGCCACGACCGCGGCAAACACTACGACGTCACGCACAAAACGCCCTGCAAAACGCTGTTTTACTTCCCGTTTGAAAGCAGCGGAAAGGTGACGCGCACTCCGCGCGGATTCAGTTTCGTCAATGCGGACAGACGTTTCGACATCACGTTTGGCGGAGCAATCGACAGTTACACCACCGACTCGCTGGAATGTAACGCCGACAGACCGCGCTACAAACTGTCGGGTAACGGTACCACGGGCACCTGCCTTGCAATATGTTTTGCAAAATCAACGCACGTGCAGCTGACAATCACCAACCGTTTTACTACGCCTCAGCCCAAACCGATTCTGCACGAAAGCCTTGTGTCCACCTACCTCAATTACATCAACAACAAAAGCGTGTTTTGCCTGACAAACCGCCTTGTGCGTCCCGATCCGCTTACGCTTGCGGCAATCTGTTACACCAATCCCGATTTTGTGCGCTACTATGTCACCAACCTGCAACTCTGCCGAAACTCGGCGAGGTACTACGACGCGGACGGCAAAATGCAGACAGTGCAAAACAAGTTGCTGTTTGCCTTGCCGATTGTTTACTACGCCAATCTCGTTGCCGACGACGCCTTTCCGGGTGAGCAGCAGATAAATGCGGCACAGGAGATTTTACTGACGGGGGAATTTTCGGGGCGCGAGATCTGCGTCAAGGCACTTGCGCTGCGCAAAGCGACAAAGTTGACAAGTTTCGACCGCACTAAATGCGCCGTGGAATACGCCAAAGTAAAAAAGCAAATTTGCGAGGACAACACACTGTACGCCTACGCGCAGGCAATAGGCGCGGTCGACATGACCAACCCGTCCAAACAACGTTTGCGCGACCTGTGCGGCAAACTGTGCATTCCGAAAAACTGGTACTACGTGTCGCAAATCGAAAACCTGTACGGAATGAATTATTCCGTCGGAAGGCTGTCATTTGCGCCGAGGGTTTCCGCCGACAACGTACTGGAACAAATTTCGCTTTCCATCGACGGACGCAGGATAAGTACCACTTTTAAGCGTTCAAATGTCCAAAGTATGACGTTAAACGGCGTTACACATTTCCAGCCGTTTTGCCCGTCCTCACTCAAGCAAACGGACAACACGCTTGTAGTGACCTACTGACAACAAAAAAACACAGCCGTATAAAGCAGTCCGCAACCGCAAAAAAAAGAGATTCGTTTGCATAAACAAATCTCTTTTCCTTTTGCCGATAATTCTTTTTTACGTTTCGTTTCCAAGGTTAATTTTGTCATCGTGACAGATTTTTTCAAGTATTGCAACGACTAATTATGCCTTAACGAAACCATCTGTAACTACTAAAAAATATGCTTCCAGTTTGGCACCATAAGGTGCGGTACATACACAAGCAATTCCTTTACGACGGACAGTTGCGCCGTAACCTGTCTGAAGTCGCCTTGCTTTACGTAGGCTTCCGCCTCGGCAAAACGCAGGTTGATTTCGTACACGTCCACGTGCGGCAACAGCAATTCGCTCAGTTCCCTGAGATCGACCCAATTGTCGCGAAAATCGTCAAAGGCTTCCTGCGTCAACTTGTTGTCGTCGGACAAAGCAATTATTTCCACGCACTGCTCGTGGAGAACGTCATAGCGGCCGGAGAGTAACGTTACTTCCAGCACGCCGCATGTTACCACAAACAGCAACGCGACAAGTCCTGCAATTATGTTACCGTTCATCTCTGCACCTCGCAATCCCGATACCGCACCGGGGATTTTTTCGTCTGCAAAGTCATACGGTCGTTTTCGTCGATTGCAAGAAGCAAAACGTTCTTTACCTTTACACCTTCTTTGGCAAGCAAAGGAATGATGTTTTCACGGGAAAAACCGTTGTTTTTCATTTCTTCCTCGCACCACTTGCCCTCGGTAATTATCGGTACAGGCAACGTTTGTTGCTTGTCTTGCATTTCCTTGTTGGCGACAATTGTCAGTTGACCGTTTGTTTCCATAATGCCGTAAGTCACTTCCTCCAGCGAAAAAAATTCCGCTGCTCGCATTGCCTGTAACAAGTCGTTTACGTGCATATTCAGTTTGTTGAGGGCGTTCATATCTATGCCGTCGGGATTGATTACCATGACCGGTTTGCCGCTGATTACCCCCTGAAGAGTGTTGTTTTTACTGCAAAGCAGCAACACCTGATGTATCACAAACATGGTCAGTATCGCAACCACCCCGAATGTGATGGGTATCGATCTGTCGGCCATAGGGATACATGCCAATTCCGAGATTACCAGCGTTATCACCAGTTCAAACGGTTCCATTTCACCGATTTGCCGCTTGCCCATAAGTCGGAACACAAACAGCAATACGACAAACAGTATTATCGCCCTGATGAAGATTATCAGCATACCTACATTTTGCGCCGCCACCTAAGTTTTATGCACAAGCGGCACAACAAATTTCAGCAAATTGCCAAAATGTCAGGCGTGCCGTCAACAATTTTTGCGATGAGTTGCATGCAAACAATTGCTTTTTAGCGCAAATATATTTATAATGATTTCAGCAAAAAAGATTGTGCGCGTAAAGTGCTGCGTTTTTGAGACAAAAGCGTGGACGAAGGGGCTCATCCGCCCTGCGGTGTGCAATCCGGTCCGTTGCATTGGCGCAAGAAGTCGGCCCATCTGCCTGCTAATCGTGCTTTTGTCGGTGTGAATATATTTCACTTTTCGGACTGCTTTTGCAAATTTTGGCAAAAGGAGTTTTTTTTATGAACAAAACACTTGTAATAACCTGCACCGCCATGCTGTGTGCCCTGAGTGTAGTTGCAAACGTATTTACAATTCCGCTGGTACCCAACTTCAGCAAAGTGATTTCCTTCACCATTTTTGTAACCGTGCTTGCAGGCGTTTATCTCGGTCCGTGGTGCGGCGCGGCGGTAGGCTTTTTAGGCGACCTGATTGCCCACTTCGCAAATCCGATCGGCGGCATGGGTTACAACTGGTTTATAGGCCTCAGTTGCGCGTTGACGGGGCTTATCGCAGGATATATTTTTCGTCTTAAACTGCACCGCCTTGTCAAACTCGCAATCACGCTTGCGCTTTGCTTTCTTGTGTGCACAAGCGTCCTCAACAACTTCGGATTGTGGATGCAGGTAATTGTGGGGCTTCGCCCGTCTCCGTCGGGATTTATTATGCTGTTTACAACCGACCTGTCCCAGATTAAGAAAACATTCTGGGTATACGCTCTCGGCCGCACGCCCGTTGCACTGCTCAACACGGCAATAAACGGCGTACTGCTTGCCGCCATTCTGCAAACAAAAATAATCGACAAACTGTTTAATCATTTCAACCCGAAGCCCGACCGTGCCGACAAAAACACCGCCGTTTGTTGCGACAGTGCCGCCGACAACGGCGAAGAGAACGCATTGACCTCTGCTGCCGACAATGCGACAAGCGCAACAACCGACGGCGCTGTCGCTGCCGACAATTCTTCGGAAAATTCCCAATCAAGCACCGATTTCAAGTCACAAAACAGCGGAATTCACAGTACAAAAGGCTGAAAAGGCAGTCCCGTTTGTTGCGAAATTTTGTATACGTTGTCGTTTTTTGACGACAAATATACAGTTTGTCCTTTTTGCGAAGATGTTGCTTGCTCGTTGCCTGCCAACGCGTTTACACAACTTTCGGCAAGAGCGCGGCTGCTTGAAACAATGTTTGCATTGCATCCGACAACGGAACGAATTTCCGACAACAGGTAGTCAAAATGGGTACAGCACAACGCCACAGTCTGCACGTTGCCGCATATGTCCGACAAATGACTTTTTACGACTTCAAGCCGTTGCTCGGCAGGCGCATTACTTTCGACCAGACCGACAAATTCACCGCAATCGACGGACGTTACGTCCACGCCGCATTTTGCCAGCAAACTCTCGTATACACCGCTTTGCACGGTAAGTTTTGTAGCAAGCACTGCGACTCTTTTTGCACCGCTTTGTTTCACCGCGTAGGCCGTCGGCGAAACAACGTCAAACAGCGGCGCATACGCTTGCCTGAGTTCGTCACCTGCACAAACGCTTGCCGTATTACAGGCAAGCACCGTAGCGCAGGCAACATGCTTAAACACGTCGACAATCTTCAACACACGGGTTTTTACGCATTCCGTGCTTTTTTCGCCATACGGGCAGTACGCCTCGTCGGCAAAGTAAATAAAATTGCGGTGTGGCATTGATTTCTGCAACAACCGCAATACGTTTAAGCCACCAAGTCCCGAATCGACGACAAGTATCTGATTTTTCAAACTGCGTTCCTGTAGTCAACGCTACTATATGCGCAAACACACGCAAAAATGTCCTGCCGTCCCACAGGCAACCGACCAATGCAAAACGTTCGAATCGCAACCGATTCGGACGTTTTTACATGAAAATTTATATAGGGTTAATTCGTTTACCGTTTTTGTCTCCCGTTAACACAAACCTTTTTTACTACTCCGGTTTTTCATTGCCATCACCGTTATTTTTTTGCGTGCGTGACGGCGAACAGAAGTACTACGCTGAAATTTTGTTTGTTTTTAACTTTTTTCCATTGTCGCACCACGCACCCGACGCCGTCAGTTCCAGTAGTTGCAAGCCGCCGTCCACAGTTCGCCGTAGGTAACAAGGTTGTTGAATTCCGCACCCGGCGTCAATCCCTTGCCGTGCAGATTGTTTGTAAAATTACTGTCGGCAGGCGTGTAATATTTGTCCACGGTAAAGTACACCGCCCACGGCATGGTTACGCTTGTGCCGTTTACGATGAATGTCTGTTTGTACCTGTTCAGCGTTTCTATTGTCTGAGCAATGCCCTTGCCGTATGTGCATGTGCCCATTTGTACAGCCGCGCCGTAGTCCTTAAGTGCGCCAGTCACCAGTTCGCTTGCCGAAGCGGAATTGCCGTCCGTCCACACGGCGATGTTGCACTTGTTTTTGCCGCTTTCCGCGTCGAAAAAGTCGCCGTAATGCGTTGCGGTAAAGTTTGTGTAATAGTCGGAGTAATTTGTGTTGCAGTAATAAGGAATGGACTTGTTTTTGTTGTTTACAAGTGTGGTTATTTTGTACTCGCCGTTTTTGTCGGTCACGCCTTTGAGATTCGCGAAGTTGTAGGTAAGCCGTCCTGCAATGTTGACGGCGTACACCACGTTGCCGCCGGGGTTGCCTTTAAGGTCAAGTACCAACTTTTTGCAACCGCTCGCCTTGAAGCGTTGCAACGCCGCCACAAACTGTTCGTCCACGTTTGCCGTAGCGTCACCGCTGAATTCCGTCAGCGCAATGTAGCCCACTTTATTGTTCGGGTGGCTTGCATTGAAACTATCCAGCGAAGCAAGTCCCAGCAATTCGTGGGTGGATTTTCCGCTTGTGTAGCTGTACAGTTTAACGCTGTTTTGCACGGGCGACAAATCCGCAACCGTCGTAGACAGGTTGGTATTGTCCGCACCGAAGTAATAATTTACGTAATTTATCGTTTCGCTCTCGCTTGCCGAAGGCTGGCCGCGTTTTACTTCAACCGCCACCTCATTGCCGTCACGCAGTACATGGAATGTCGCGCTTTGCACCCACTGCAAAATGTCGCTTATTTCGTACTTGCCGATGTCTCCCAGCGCAACGTATTTGTTGCCTTCGCCGTCCGTCCTGACAACCTTCCCGAGGGCTGTCGTGTTGCCTGCAACGTCCACTTCCGTACCCACAATGCCCGACAGTTTGAACACGAGGTCATCCTCAAACAATCTGCCGTAACTTGCCTCGTCCGTCGACACAGCCGACACCAGTATGCCTACGCCGCTTATTTCCGAAAAGGACACGCCGAAACGCCCGGGGTAAATGGACGGAATTTGCGAAACCGTAGTACCGCCGTAGGTGTAGGCAAAGTACTGCTCGGGCGACATCAGCCTGCTGAAACGATCGCCCAGAGACTGAAGCATTGCCGTACCTGCCGCCGCAACCGCCGCGTTGTACGCGCTTTGATCCCAGTTGCCGTTGGCGTCAACGTACTTTGACATGTCCGTCACGTACAAATCGTTGTCTATCGCATGCATTACCTGTTGCAGAATTCCAAGGTAATACGACTCGCCGTTCGAAGCGGTTTGCGTTCCGCCGAACACGTAACAAAGCACCCAGCCCGCAACAAAACAAAGCACAATCGCAAGGCATGTAAGAGAAATAAACCACGCTTTTTTGTGAGATGTTTTTGTCGTCGTCGCGTTTTGCCGAGGTTCATAGTTCCACGTGTTAAACGGGTCGGCATTGTTTTGCGAGCGTTTGTTCTGCTCTTCTACTTTGTCAAATTCCTCATCGAAAAAGTCTTTGTTGTCCATATGTAATCCTCTGTCAATTTGTGACATCCGCGGTAATCAGGCAACTTTCGGCACATTCCGCCGCACCGGCCGCGTCACCGTAATATACACACTTACCGCCGTCCAAGACGACGCTTTTGCCTGTTAAAAGCCGTTTGTCGGCAGTCAGCACCACTTTTGTTGCGTCTTTCCACAAATCAAAAACTGCATTTTGGTCGAAACTGTCAAACGCCGTGTTTGCCTTGCCGCCATGCACAAAAAAGTCATCCAGAAGCACCACATTGCGCGGCACGGTAAGTCCGCGCGCAAGCGCGACAAGTCTGCGTTCGTCCGTGCTCAACTTGCACGTCTTTACCTTTGACAGTTCCGCAATGCCCAGCTTTTCAAGTGCTTCCGATGCGGCTTTTTCCCGTTCGCGCCCTGCAACCTTGCGCACGGCAAGCGGATACGCCACATTGTACAGCACCGACTTATGCTCAAACAGCGTATGGGTTTTCGTTAAATAAAGTATGCCCCGCTCTGCGGCAGTGATACCGTCAAGGGGCAATTCGTCAAGATATATTTGTCCCTTGCCTGCCTTAAGTTCCCCCGTCAGCAGCCTGCACAGCGTTCCTTTGCCGCACTGCACGTCGCACCAGACGGAATTTACCGCCTCGTCAAGGGTAAACGACAACCCGTCAAATACGGCAAAATCGTCGTAGTGATACTTGTAGTAAACGTTGTCGAAACGTATCTTCGTCATGCCTGCAATTCGTCCAGCGTAAGTTGAAACGCTTCCACAAAGTGTTCCATAAAATAGTCCACTTCCGGGCTGTGGAATTTGACGATTTCATTGTGCAACGTTTCCTTTGCCAGGCGGAATTCCGCATTACCGATGTTTACCTCGTCCACGCACTTGATGTAGGCGGCAATTTTGTCGGCGTATTTGACAAACCTATGCTCGATGCTTTCGTTGTCGTTTATTATTGTATCGTAAATTGCTGAAAGTTCGCTTGGCAAAAGGTCCAGAAGTTGCCCGTTGGAGTAACGTTCGAGAGCCTTGTACGCGTCGCGGATTTCGGGGTTGAAGTACTTGATGGGCGTTGGCAAATCGCCCGTCAGTACCTCGCTGGTTTCGTGGAACAACGCCTTGACGGCAATGCTGTTGGCGTCGAGATGTCCGCCGAAATACAGGTTGGAAATGTTGGCAAGCGCATGCGCAAGCACCGCAACCTGCTGGCTGTGTTCCATGATGTTTTCGGTAAAGGTGTTGCGCATAAGGCTCCAGCGGTTGATATACTTCATGCGGTTGAGATAGGCGAAAAACTTGTACATTGACTCTCCTTAGGCAAGCCGACTTGCCTGAAAAAAAGCAAAACGGCGAAAAATATAGATTTATTTTTTTACATTTTACCACACAATACGCAAAAAGTGAAGTAAAACCGTCAAAAGTACTTTGAAAACGACAATTATTGTGCTATAATTATTGTAATTATAATACAGGCGACTTAGCCGCGACAAGGCGGCGACGGGTTACGGAGGCGAAAATGGGCAACAACAACGACCTTGCTTATTTTACCGACAGCATCAATACGCTGATAGAGGGGCAACTTATAATGGTAAACAAAAACATTGCCTCCGTTTTGCGTTGCATTGCAGGCAGTGAAATACTGTGCAAATGCCTGTCGGAAACGCTCCGCCTGACATCCTACGCCACGGAAATGTCGCGTGCACGCGTAACCTGGACGAGAAGCGACGGCGTTGTAGTGTCGCAACTGAAACTGCCGCAAGACCGCAACCGTCTGTTTGCCTTTGTCGTGTGTCTGCTTACCGAAGTTGACAGCGGACGGCGCAACTTCCTTGACTTTTTGCGCGAGTACTACACCGACGAATACAACAATCCCAGTTACGCCAAGTTTGCCGACGAAGTGCTTCGCCCGTTCAAGGCGGCGGTTACGGGCATACTGTCCTCCATCGACCCCGACAGCCTCAGCCCGACCAAGACAACCGGTGCCGAGCGGTTTTTCAGCGTGGAACAAATCTACGTGGAATCGGCAACCATCGTGGGGGCGTTGCAAACAATGGACGACATCAACACCGTGCTTCGCGGCGAAAAGATGTCCGCGCCGGAACTTACCGAAAGCCAGATTGTGCGCGAGTACCTGACAAACTCGCTGTACACCAAAAATCCGCGACTTATCGTCATCAGTTGGATTGCCTACAAAAACACCGTCGGCAAGTACCAGTCCACCGCTTATCTTCTGCAAAAATTGTCCAAAATTCTTGCACCGTTGCTTTAATTTGATTACAAAAGTGCGCCCGAAGTTCTGTTTCGGACGCACTTTATTTTTTTATTTTCGAAACATTTTATCAATCGTCGTTATTTTTGTTTTCCGTCGCGTTTCGTTGTCGTGTCGCCTGCCGTTGTCGCAGTGGACCTGGCGTGTTTTCTTTTACCTGCGTGGATTGCCGTCGCAATACCGAAGCCTATGCCATATGCAACAAGCACCGTTGCCGCTCCGATAAGTGCCCAGCACCATGCAGGCATATCCTTTTCGGGAAGAAGTTCCACAAAGAAGCACTGCCCGTCGGTGTAGTCGAAGCACATAAAGTTGCCCTGCGCTTCAAACTCGCCTTCCTTGACAATTCCGCCTTCCGATACGCCCAGTTTGCTGCGTTCGATGTTGTCGACAGCCCACTTGACCTTAACCTTGCCTACTTCGATTTGTCCGCCGTTAAGAGTAAAACGCAACTCGTAACCGAAGGAAGTCTGCACCGCCTCTACCTGCGTGCGCTCGTCAAACAATCCTTCGACAAGCAACTTGCCGTCATTTGCGGAAATTGTCGTTGTCGCCTTGTCGTAGGCGGCGTAGATGTGCGTGTTGGCTTCCGCCGTGTATTCCGCATCGCCGATGGATGCAAAGTACCAGCCTTTGTCCGTCTTGTACACAAGTCTGCCGTCAACGTCCTCGGCGTAAATCAACTTCGGAGCCTGCACCTTTTGCCCCTTAAACACCCTTATTGTAGCAATTACATCGAAGTTGTCCGTGCACAGTTTGCCGTCGTCGTACAAGTCTCCGTTGTCCTTGTTCCATTCAAGGAATGTATAGGTGTAACTTATTCCGCAGTAGGTGTTTGCCGCGTCGGCGAACTGCTTTCCGTACTTGTCAAACAAAGCCTCGAACTGCTCGTCATCATCGTAGGAAGAAGAAATTTCGACGTTTGCAAGGTAGTACGGAACGGGATAGGTCGCTTCGCTGTCGTCTGCAAAGTACCTGTCCGCAGCAAACTTGCCGTCGATGTAAGGCGACAATACGCCCACGGACGCAAACTTGTCGCTTGTCATGCCTTGCGCAGCGAAGCCGAAGTTTTGTCCGTAGTCGGTGCCTGCAATGCCGCCGACGTACTGACCCGTGACGTAGTAATTGTAGCGTACCTTGCCGTTGAAGTCGTTTTCCGCCGCGCGGAAGCTGCCGCAGTAACCAAGTACGTTGCCGACGTTTGTCGCGCTGCCCGAAGGCACAATCACCACGTTTGCGTAGTTGCTTTCACACACGCCGCCGAGACTGCCTGCAATGCCGCCGACGTAATCGTTGCCCCTCAGCGAAGCGGAACTAACCGAATATCTTACTTCGTTTCCTTCGCCGCAGATGCCGCCCACGTAGTTAGCGTTCATGCCGCTTGCCGTAATCTCGCCCGTGGACAAACAGCCGGAAACGGTTGCCAAAGTCATGGAAGCGGCAATACCGCCTGCGTAGCCGCCTGCCGTTACCGACACATTGCCCACCGACACGCAGTTGTTCACCGGCACGTTTGCGTTGCCGTAAGCCACAATGCCTGCCGCGTAAGCCTTTGCGGAAATTTTGCCTTCGTTGTAGGCGTAAGAAACGATGTTTACGTTGCCTTGCGCCTGGTCTATGTCGGGTACTTCGTCCGACTTGAAGTAATCGAGCAGCTTCCGGAAGTCCGCGCCACCGAAGTAGGAACCAAGATCGTTGTCGTTTTGCGAAAGCGCGCCGTAGTAGCCCACAATACCGCCTGCGTAACGCGTTGCGCTGACTGTCGAGCGGTTGAAACAAAAATAGATTTCACCCGTGCAAATGCCTGCCACGCCGCCTGCGTACAGCAAGTTACCGTCGCCGTAAATTTTGCCTTTGTTTTCCGACTGTTCGATACGCGCCGCCGAGTAACCTGCAATGCCGCCCACCGCTACAGCCGACTGATTGGAACTTTTGCTCTTGCCTGCAACTTCGCCGCGGTTGACGCTTCCGACGATTTTGCCGTAGTTGAAACCCACCACGCCGCCGACGTTTGTCGCGCCGCGCACGTATGCAAGGTTTGTACAATTGTCCACCGTTGCACTTCTGTAACCGCTGACCGACACACCGTGGTCTGCCACGCGTCCGTTGTAAGCAACCACGCCGCCGACATATCTGTCTCCGATTACGCTGCCTTCGACGGTTATTGCCTTTACCGTACCGAAGTTTTTGCCGACAAAGCCTACGTAATCGTCGTCCTTTGCCGCCACGTTAAACTTTTTGACCGTCAGGCGTTCCACGCTTGCGTTTTGTCCCACCGTTTCGAACACGGCTTTGACGGGCGAATCCTCGTCAATCGTAATGCCGGACAACGTGTGGTAACCGCCGTTAAACTTGCCGTTGAAGTTTCTGACGGGCACAAAACTCTGTCCGCCGAAATCGATGTCCGCTGTAAGGTACACAGCCTTGTTTGCCGAGTAATCCGCGCTGCCCGCGCAGGAATTTGCAAAGTCGTTCCAACTTTGCACGTCGGACACCGTCACTTCTTCCGTTGCTTGTTCATCTTCGGCAAAGAAATACCGATAGTTGCGACCGTTGCCATACAGATGCTCGGACGAGAATAAAATTATGTAATGCCCTTCCCTGTCCAATCTGACATTTTGCGTAAGATTGCGGTACTTCCGCTCGCCGTCGGTAATGTAAAACTCGGGCGTTTCGTTTCTGAGATCCTTTGCCGAAACGGTAATGTCAATGCGATACTGCTCGTAGTCGCTTTCGTAGTACTTGTCGGAATCCTCAACTTTGGCAAATACGTATTTGTCGTCAAGGTCGACTCGCCCCTGACTGTCGAAACCCCAATTGTTGAAGTTTCCTGCCATGTAGTAGTCCACGTCGTCGTACACAACAGACTGACCGACCGTCGAAATCACGTAACGTTGCGACAGCGGCACAAAGGAAATTTTGTACCAACCGACATCCGTAAACTTCAGCTTTTCAACGTCGGTATCGGCATTGTTGTCGTCGTCAAGCAGTGTGTACACGCCATTTGCTTCTTCTTCGTAGACGGCATAACGCAGCGCGTAGTTAACTTCGCCCGCAAACAATTTGTCCGTGCGATATTCTTCGGTGGCAACGTTTTGCTCGTAACGGGTAAGCAGATATGCCGACATGCCGTCGATTTTCAGCGTTTCGGCAGGCACGCCTACGGGCGTTTTGTCGGGATACACAATGAAGTAGCGAGGGGCGTCCGACACGACAACGTGATAAATGTAATCGTCGCCGCTGCCGTAGCGACCGTCCTCGTTGTACAGGTACATGTTACCGTTACGTGTTTCGCCCGGAGTGTACAGCACGCGGTAGTAGCCGTCGGCTGTAATGTCATGCACTTCCTCGTCGCAGCTCACTTTGTCGCCCGCCGACAGCGAAACGGAGGAAATGTAGTACTCGTCGTAATCGGTGCGATAGGCGTTGTAGGTAAGTGCGGTGTCGACGCCGTTTATTCTGACCGTTTCCGCACCGGGGTTGTACAGCGCGTATGTCACGTAGCAATCGGTCTTTGCAAAGCCGTCAACTTCCGTTTCATACTTTGCCGACGGGTTGAACTTGATGTCGTAGCGTACCGTGTCGGACGAGTCAACCTTCATGTCGCGCCCGCTTTTAGCCGAGTAGCGTATGCCCGCGCCGTCAGTGACGTAAAAACCGACGTTCGAACTTAACGAAACCTTTGTAAGAATGTACTCGCCGTTGTCCGTCAACACCATTTTGTTGGCATTTCGGATCATGTAATTTTGATTTTCAAAACAGACATAGTACGTCGGGTCTGCGCCGAACACCGTAAGCGAAGCAGCTCCGCATACCGAAAAAAGCAATGTCGCCGCCAAAACTACGCACAAAACGGATTTACTCTTTGTTGTCATTTTCATTCCCCTCCACTGTAACGTCGGCTGTAACAACCGAAGCCGATCCCAATTTTTGTTTCAATTTTTTGAGTGCAGCCTTTTTGTCGGCAAGCGTGTAGTTTTCCTTAAAGTCGGTTTTGTCCAGCAGTTTGTCAAATACGTACAGCAACGCAGGCATAACCGTCATTACCAACAGCGTAGAGATTATTACGCCGCGCATAAGACAGATACCAAGCGTTGCGATAAGCGTGTCTGTGACGAACAGACCGATAAGCAGACCTGCCGTAGCCATGATTGTGCCAGACGTGATGATTGTCGGAAACGCCTGGTTGACCGATTCCACCACGGCTTCTTTTTTGCCGACGGTCTTTTTCAGTTCGCGGTAGCGCGTGGTGATTACTATTGCGTAGTCGATTGTCGCGCCCATCTGTATTGCGCTGACAATGAGATACACGAAGAAGAACACGTTTGTTCCTGCCAGCGGATAGTAACTGAAGTTAAGCAGCACTGCCGTTTCTATTGTTGCCGTAAGAGGAATTGGCAACCCCCAGGAACGGAATGTAAATATAAGTATCACAAACACGAATACGATTGTAAGAAGCGTTACCTTGAGGTTGTCACCGCTGAAGGATTCGTTGAGGTCGTACGAACTCATCGAGTTGCCCGCAAATATAATTTCGGGATACATCGGCTTTACTTCGTCCAGCAGTTGCGAGATAAACGCAAAGGTTTCGGCACTTTCGCTTTTGCTGTCCATTTCAAACACGAGGCGGCTGTAATTTTTACCGAGAAGTTGCGCTTCGGCGTCCTGGATTATTTCCTTAAGGTCATTGTAGGTATCCAGCGCGTCGGGGTCGTCGGACAGATATGCCGAAATAAAGTCGTCGTTGTCAAAGGCGCAGTCGCACAAATCCAGCAGGGACACCGTGTAGATGTTACGGTTTGCCTTGTACACGGCAACTTCCCTTATGCCGCCCTCGGCAGAATCCTGACTGAAAAACGCGTAAGCCGAATACACTGCGTCCGCCATTGTTTCGTCGGCGGCAAGCAGTTCCGAAAACTGTCTGAAAGAAATTTTTTCCGTCAGGAAGTAACTTACACCGTTTTTGGAGATGCTTTGATTGGACAAGCCTGTCGCACTTTTTATCATGTCGTAACTTTCGATTTTGTCCAACACCTCACGCTGACGGTCAAAGTCACGCCCCGGCATAAGCACGACAAACTGGTTGCTGTAACCGAACACCTTTTCCGTTTCGCGGACGGCAATTTGCGATGCGGACGGACGGTTTGTGTCTATGCTCGACTGCGAGTAGCAGTAATCGGTTTTGGCAGAGAAGAAGCCGCCCACACTTATAAATACGAAAAACAACGCTACAAGCAAGTACCGCATTTTTACGTCGAAACGTCCGACAAAGGAAATTTTCGGCACAAAACTTTTGTGCGTGGTTTTGTCGATAAATCTTGAGAACATCAGGCTGATTGCCGGCATAAACAGAAACACCGTCACCATGCTGCACACGATGCTTTTTGCCAGTACCAAGCCCATATCCGCGCCGAGGCGCAGCGACATTGTGGTAAGCGCGAGAAGACCCGCGATTGTGGTAAGCGACGAACTGCTGATTTCAACAATAGCTTTGGCAAGGGCCTCTTTCATTGCTTCCACCGAGTTGCCGTCACAGTTTATTTTTTCCTCTGCAAAGCGGTGCGACAGTATTATTGCGTAGTCGATAGCCAACGCCAGTTGCAAAATTACGCACACTGAGTTTGAGATGAAAGATATCGTCCCAAACCAGTAGTTTGTACCCATATTGAGCAGCGCGGCAACGCCGAAAGTGAGCAAAAAAACGATAACGTCTGCAAAACTTTGCGACGTAAACAGCAACACTACCACGATTACGCCAATTGCCATAAGCAGCACCGCGTTAATTTCGCGCTGCAGGTCGTCGGCGTAGGTTTCCACGGGACTTGCCGCAATGTAGATTTCTTTGCCGTCCAGCATTTTCACCACTTTGTTGTAGGCACTTGCAGACAATTCGTCGTCGCCGTTCCCCTCAAAGGTGATGTTGAACAGCGCGCACGAGTCCTTGTAGTAGTCGGGCGTATTTTCAAAAGTGAATGATTTTACGCCGTCCGTGTCAACGATTTTATCGTGCAGTTCCGCCGCTTCGGCATACGGAATGTTGCGTATCATTATTTTTGCCGTACCGTAGGTGACAAACTCTTTGTCCATTATTTCCAGTGCCTTGCGCGTGTCTGTTTCCTGCGGCAGGTACGAGGTAATGTCGTACTCGATGTTCACCTTGGACATACCCCACACGCAGTACACCATCAACACCACAAACAACAACAAGATTACTCGTCTTGAGTCTACGATGAAGTCTGCAACCTTTTTCATTATTCCTCCCCCAAATGAAGAATGGCTATGATTCTACGGTTTAGACGAGCATACAACGCTAGGTGATATGTGTAAAAAGCACTGCTTCTGCCCTGTAAAAAACCGCTAAACAATTGGCAGTAGCAATATAGCAAAAAATAAATTCTTTGACAAACTTTTTGAACAGTAAAAACCAAAAAATAAACAAACGATTTCGCTTTGTTCTAATTTCGAGCCGATAAATGACAAACGTAACACAATATTGTCAGTTACAAACCAAACGTCAACCTGAAGCAGGTTACAAATTCACCACGCACCATCAATGTCATGCTGAGCGTAGTCGAAGCATGATACAACTTAACGTGAAACGCCAAAACTTTTTTCCAATTAGTGGGTGCACGACCCGTGCTCAGCACCCTTTTAATAGTTGGCACACGACCCGTGCCTTCGGCACCCTTTTAATAGTTGGTACACGACCCTTTTACATTGTCTTTTCATGGCAATGCATCTTTCAACAACAAAAAAGACGCAACGATACTACGGGGCGACAACTGCCACAGCAAGGGAAACACCGTTCCGTTGCGCCTGGCAAGCATTGTCGTCTGACGTATCGTATGCGCCTTTTGTCTAATCATTATTCTGCTTTAAGTTCAGTTCGTAACGCCTCGGGCTAAGCAATCGTACCGAAATACGAATTGCAACCGCACCGCCATTACTCTTCGGATTGCAGTTTCTTCGCTTCTTCCACAATCTTGGCAACGTTTGCGGCAGGTACTTCTTCGTAGCGGACGAAGTTCATTTCAAACTTACCGCGTCCTTGCGTCATACTTCTGAGGTCGGTTGCGTACTTGGAAATTTCGCCGAGAGGTGCCTCTGCCGTTACTACCTGTTTGCCGTTTACCATTTCGGTACCCATGATACGTCCGCGGCGTTTGTTCATGTCGCCCATGATGTCGCCAAGGTAGTTGTCGGGCACCACTATGCGCAGTTCGTAAATAGGCTCCAGAAGCACAGGTCCTGCCTTTACGCAGCCGTCTTTGTAGGCAAGAATTGCCGCCATCTGGAACGCGATATCCTTACTGTCTACGGGGTGGCTTGATCCGTCAAACAACGTCGCTTTGAGGTTGACCATCGGGTAACCTGCAAGCACACCCTTCTGGATTGCCTGGCGAAGTCCCTTTTCAACCGACGGGATAAACTGACGGGGAACGGTGCCGCCTACAACGGCGTCCACAAACTCGAACACGCCGTCGGCTGCGCCCGGCTCGAAGCGAACCTTACAGTGACCGTACTGTCCTGCGCCGCCCGATTGCTTCTTGTGCTTACCTTCGGCTTCTGCCATCTTGCGGATGGTTTCGCGGTAGGCAATACGCGGATCGGTAAGCAATGCTTCGCAGTTGAACTTGCTCTTCAACTTTTTGCAGATGACGTCAAGTTGCGTTTCGCCGAGACCCGACAAAATCATTTCGCCCGTTTCGGCGTCTTTGGTTACGGTAAAGGCAATGTCTTCGTCCTTAAGTTTGCTAAGTCCGCCAAACACCTTGTCTTCGTCGCCCTTCTTGGCTGCGTACACGGCGCGGCTGTAAACGGGACGAGGAAGCTCAACTGCGGGCAATCTGACGTTGCCGCTTTCGCACAACACGTCGCCGGTGCTTGTTGCCGACAACTTTGCCAACGCGGCAATGTCGCCTGCCACGGCGCAGTCCGTCGTTTCCTGCTTTTTGCCCTTCATAAAGTACACGGTACTGATTTTTTCTACGGCGTCGCTGTTTTCGTTTTTGAGCGACATACCGCTTTTAAGCGTACCGGAAACCACCTTGAAGATGGACAATCTGCCCACAAACGGGTCGGCGATTGTCTTGAATACGCGAAGTACTACCTGCGCGTTGGGGTCGGCGGGGATAGCCTTGCCGTCGGCGTCGATCGTCGGACGCTTGTCCGGTCCGGGAAGCGCAGAAACGATCATTTCCAACAAGCCTGCAATACCCTTGTTAGCCGTTGCCGAGCCTGCAATTACGGGCACTGCCGCGCCGTTAAGCAAAGCCGTGGCAAAGCCGCCCGAAACTTCTTCCGTGGTCAGCGTTTCGCCTTCGAAAAACTTCATCATAAGTTCGTCGTCGCCTTCGGCAGCCATTTCCACCACTGCGCCGCGAGCCTCTTCGTATGCCGCGGAAAGGTCGGACGGGATGTCTGCGGACAGGTCTTTGGCGTCGAAATCGACGTAACTACCGGTAACGGCGTTTGCGTAACCAAGCATTTTTGCGCCCTGCATATTGGCGGCAATTACGCTGTGCACCTTGGGGAACTTGGACTTGATTGCCTCAACCGTTGCCGCATAGTTGGCATTTTCCTTGTCGATGCCGTTTACGAAAATCATACACGGGATCTTGTGTTCGCCGCAATATTCCAGTGCCTTTTCGGTTCCAACGGTCAAGCTGCCGGTTGCGCCTGTAACGATTACTGCGCTGTCGGCAACGGCAAGCGCTTCCAGCATTTCACATTCGAAATCGAAGTAACCGGGAACGTCGATGATGTTTATTTTCTTGCCCTTGTAATTGCAGTTTGCCACGGACAAACTGATGGAAATCTTTCTGGAAATTTCTTCCTGGTCGAAGTCCATCGTAGAGTTGCCGTCGTCAACCTTGCCAAGTCTGTCAAGTGCGCCTGCGTTGTACAAAATAGCCTCGGCCAAAGACGTTTTACCTTCTCCGCTGTGACCGATGAGGGCGATATTTCTGATGTCGTTTTGGGATAATGCCATTGTCAGTACTCCTGTAAAAATTTTCTCTTTGTTTGCAAACATTACAAACCACTATTATTGATTATATACTATCCGAAAGGCGATTTCAAGGGGGTTTGCGAAATTTTTCAAGAATTATTTCAACTTTTTATCCGAGTTTTATTACAACTGTGTTGTAAATTTGTCTGTAATATCTTCAAAGTTTTCGTCAAGCAGTACAAAGTCGCCCTCGTCGCGCACGTGCTTGCGGTACTTTTTGCGTATGCGGCGAACCACGCCGTCGGCGCTGTCAAACACCTGCGCATTGGGGAACACCCGCTTGAAACACCGCTTGTAGTTGTTCATACTGCTGTGACCGAGTGCAATACAATCGAACTGCCCGACGTACATATCGGCACAAGCCGTGATGTAGTCCACAATGTGTTGCTCGTTGCCCTGCTCGGACAATTCCGGGAAGCGCGGCATGGCTACGGTGATTACGTTGTCCGCCGGCATGCGGTCGCAGGTAGCGTCGCAACATGCCACCAACACGTTGCTGACGGTGTAGGTTGCGGCATGCAGTACGGGTGCCTCGCAGTAAAACACCGGCAGTCCGCGTGCAGACAACGCTCTGCCGACAAAAGAAAGCGCAACGCTTGCATACACCACGGCGTCGCACCCCTGCCCGGACAAAAGCCGCTTTGTCAACTTTTCGACGCGGTCGAACAACGCGCGTTTCACCCCTCCGAAAGGTTTGTCGCACAGCACGAACTTGTAGTTGCACGGCAACGCCTGTTTTAATTTTTGCAAAAGGTAAAAACCGCCCGTGTTGTCGTCGATAAGTCCTATTGTAAGCATATGCTCGTCCTCCGATGTAAACATAATGTGGTACAAGCCTATTATATTAGACAACGTTATTTTGTATGACGGCAAATCCGCGTGCCGATAAGACGCAAAAGTTTGAAGTCTGACAGATGCCGAATTTTCAATTGCTTCCATGTCATTTCATGCTAACTAAAATACTATACAAAGGTCGTCCGGTCGGCAAGAAAAGTTGAGCCGGGTGCAGGATAGTCGTAACAAAGCGGAAATGACACAATTCGCCGCAGTCTTTTTTACAGAATAACCTTTGAACCATATATTTACGTTTTAATTTAATATTGACAACAGCCGCGACAAAATGTTACAATACTTGTATGTCGTACAAATCAGTTGTTCGGCTTACCGCTTCGGCAACAACCGACGTGACGGACAGTCGCACGGTGACAAACGGAGAAAACTAATGCAAGTCAAAGAATTTTTCAATTCCGTCGCGGCAGAATGGGACGCCGCCGAAAAACATACGGCAGAAGAAATACGCCCCCTTGTAGACCTGTGCGACATACGCAAAACCGACAAAGTGCTGGATCTGGGATGCGGAACCGGCATAATCACCGCACTGCTTGCAGAACGCGCCTCCGAAGTTGTTGCGCTGGACATTTCCGACAACATGATTGACATCGCCAAGGCAAAATACGCGGACAGCAACCTTAACGTACGCTTTGTGTGCGGCGACTTTTACACGGCGGACCTGCCGAAGTTTGACTACGTGGTAATTTTCAATGCGTATCCGCACTTTACCGACAGCGCGGCGTTTGTCAGACGGCTGTACGAAGTGCTTAGAGGCGGCGGCAGATTTGCCGTACTTCACAACATAGGACGGGCGACACTCGACAAGCATCACGACAATGTGAGGGACATTTCGCGAAGTCTGCTGCCCGTTGACGAGGAAAAACAACTGTTTGCGGAACTTTTCGACATAGTACGCGCCGAAGAAACTCAAGAAAGGTATATATTGACAGGTACGAAAAATGAAAAATCAATCTGAACAAAACATCGGACAAACTCCCGAACTGCAGTATGCGGTGACAACTGCGGAGACCACCGACGCCGAAACAAAAACAACCGTAGCAACGGACAAAGCAGCAAACACGCAATCGTCCGAAGAACAACGTAAAAACAAACGAAAGATACAAGCCAAAGCCGCAACGAAAAACACGGTGATAGCCGCGCTGTTTTCCGCGCTGTGCATAGTTTTGCCTATGGCATTTCATGCCGTGCCGCAAGGAGGAATTATCTTTTGCCCGATGCACATACCCGTGCTGCTTGCAGGACTTATCTGCGGCTGGCAATACGGGCTTGTTGTGGGAATCGTAGGTCCCACGCTGTCCATGCTTACAACGGGTATGCCGCCCCTTGCCACACTTCCGTCAATGCTTATCGAGTGCGCCGTGTACGGGCTTGTCAGCGGTCTGCTGATGAAGTTTGTCCGCACCGGGCACGTGTACGCAGACATGTATGTTTCACTTATTGTCGCCATGCTTGCAGGACGTATTATCGGCGGCATTTGCAAGGCGTTGTTCTTTACCGACGGCGAATACACCATTGCCGCATGGGCGACGGCGTACTTCGTCAAAGCGCTGCCCGGCATCGTGATGCACCTTGCGCTTATCCCAAGCGTTGTGTTTGCGCTTATGAAAGCGCGCGTAACAGAGGAACGCTACCCCAAAATAAAAAATGACGGGCAAAACGACTCTTCATCCGTCCAAAGTCAAACCTGCAATGAAACAGGCGAACAGAGATAGAAATGACCGGAGCCGAAGTCGGTAACAAAATAGCCCTGCTGCGCTGATGTGAACCCAAAAAATTGGACAGGAATGTAAAACTTTTGGAGGTGCACTTTACGCAAATAGTATTTTTCTTTTCCGTTTTCCGGACAAATACACTATCAATCAAATCAACACATCGCGTTCAAAAAAGGCAGGTTGCGTATGCAATCTGCCTTAACATTTTTTAAGAACATTATTCGACACTCGTCATCTTGTCGCTCAGTACTCCAGCGGGAAACGCTTCACCAGTTCCGCAACTTGCTTTTTTACGGCAGGGATTGCCGATTTGCCGTCATTGACTATGCTTGTTATCATGTCGGCAATGCTTGTCATTTCAATCTCGGTCATTCCGCGCGTAGTAACAGAGGGCGTTCCGACGCGTATACCGCTTGTAACCGACGGCTTGCGCTGTTCTTCCGGGACGGTATTTTTGTTTACCGTAATGCCTGCTCGTTCCAGATTTTGTTCCACTTCCAGTCCCGTAATGTCGGTACCAGTAAAGTCCAACAACATCAGGTGATTGTCTGTGCCGCCCGAAACAAGTTTAATTCCGTTTGCCATAAGTCTGTCGGCAAGAGCCTGCGCATTTGCGACAATCTGACGTTGATATGCGGCAAATTCGGGTTTCAACGCCTCGCCGAACGCCACCGCTTTGCCTGCGATTACATGTTCCAGCGGTCCGCCCTGTGTCCCCGGAAAGATTGCCTTGTCAATGGCTTTAGCAAGGCTTTCCTTACACAAAATTATGCCGCCGCGAGGTCCGCGAAGGGTCTTGTGCGTAGTGCTTGTAACAACGTCTGCATAGGGCACGGGGCTTGGATGCAGTCCTGCCGCAACAAGACCTGCAATGTGCGCCATGTCCACCATAAGGTACGCACCGACGCTGTCGGCAATCTCGCGGAAACGCGCAAAATCAATCACCCGCGGATAGGCACTTGCGCCTGCGACGATTATTTTCGGTCTGCTTTCCTCGGCAATACGTTGCACTTCGTCGTAATCGATACGTCCGCTTGCGCTGTCAACGCCGTAAGCCGCAACGTTGAAGTACTTGCCGCTTACGTTTACGGGGCTGCCGTGCGTAAGATGTCCGCCGTGGGACAGGTTCATACCCAGTATCGTGTCACCGGGACTAAGCAACGCAAAGTACACGGCAAAGTTTGCGCTTGCACCGCTGTGCGGTTGAACGTTGGCATGCTCACAGCCGTAAATCTGTTTCAGCCTGTCGATTGCCAGTTGTTCCACAACGTCCACGTACTTGCAACCGCCGTAGTACCTTTTGCCGGGATAACCTTCGGCGTACTTGTTTGTAAGCACACTTCCCACCGCTTCCAGTACGGCAGGTGACACAAAGTTTTCGCTTGCGATAAGTTCGATTGTGTTCTTCTGGCGCGCCGTTTCACCGCGTATTGCCTTGTATACAGCCTCGTCCTGCGCCTTGATATGGTTGTATTTTATGCTCATTAAGTCCGTCCTTTTGTCAATATTTTTAGTATACGTATGTAAAATTTTATTACCTGTTGCGTAGCGTTCCTACTCAAAACTTTTGGAAAAGGGGCACGGGGCGTGCAACCATCAGAAATATTACTTTCAACGAAAGTATCAACTAATAGTAAATGCCTGCATTCGCCCCGAAGTAACAAAGAAAACCTTTTCACAGAAAAGGTTTTCCCCCATAAGTTCAACCCCAAAATTACTTAATATTGTTCGCAATCCAGTCGATAAGGGCGTCGGCGGTAAAGCCGTATTCCTTCATCAGCACTGCGGCAGGTGCGCTTGCTCCGAACTTGTCGATACCGTACACGTAGTCGGCGTACTTGTACCACACGTTGTCGCTGCTCATTTCCACCGCGACAACCTTTTTGCGGTCGGGCAATACGCTTGCCTTGTAAGCGGCACTCTGACGGTCGAAGTCGGCGGTGTTGGGCATGCTTACGACGCGCACGCTTTTGCCTTCCGATTCCAGGCGCGAAGCCACGTCCATTGCAAGGTTGACTTCCGAACCGCTTGCGACAAGGCACAAATCAAGTTTGCCTTGTTCCTTTTTGAGAATGTATCCGCCCTTGGCAACGTTGCTGCCTTCGTGGTTTTCAACGGTCAGGTTCTGGCGGGTGAGTATAAGTGCGGAAGGCGTGTGCTTGCTTGCAAGCGCAAGTTTGAAGCATTCCACCACTTCCCACGCGTCGCAGGGGCGATACACGTTGAAGTTGGGCGTTGCGCGCAAACCCGCAATCTGTTCGATGGGTTCGTGAGTGGGTCCGTCCTCGCCAACGGCAATACTGTCGTGGGTAAATACAAACATACTGGGCACACCCATAAGAGCGGCAAGACGCATGCTGCCCTTCATATAGTCGCTGAACACGAAAAACGCACCGCTGAACGCGCGCACGCCGCCGTGAATGTTAAGTCCGTTGACGATTGCGCCCATTGCATGTTCGCGCACGCCGAACATGATGTTGCGGCCGACGGGATTTTCCGGAGTAAAGTTGCCGTCCGAGCCCTTTGCCTTGGTGGACTTGGTAAGGTCTGCCGAGCCGCCGATGAGGGTAGGATTGAGTTTGCTTGCTTCCTTGAGCACCTGTCCGATGGTGTTGCGCGTTGCGTCGCTGTGACCTGCCGCAAACGTAAGGTCAACGTCGACGTTGTAGTTGCCCTTCATTGCCGCTTCAAACTGTTTTGCTTCTTCGGGGTAGTCTTCCTTGTAGGCTTTCAGTGTCTTTTTCCACTTGGAATATGCACGTTTGCCGCGTTTAGCCACAACCGACAATTCGTCGTAGGCTTCCTGAGGAACTTCGAAGGGTGCGTATTCCCAGCCGAGGTTGGTGCGAAGTACGGCGGTCTTTTCGTCGCCGAGTGGCGCGCCGTGGCTGTCGCAAAGTCCCGCAAGAGGGCTGCCGAAACCGATTACAGTCTTGACTTCGACAAGGGTCGGCTTGTCCGTGCTGCGCTTAGCGCGCTTGATTGCCTTGTTGATTTGCGCAAGGTCGTTACCGTCGGCTACACAAATGTAGTTGAAGCCCATTGCTTCGTACTTCTTTTTGATGTCCTCGGTGTAACTGTCGGCGGTAGGTCCGTCCAGCTGCACGTCGTTGCTGTCGTACAGCAGAATGAGTTTGTTGAGTTTGTGGTGACCCGCAATGGAAATAGCTTCCTGCGCGATACCTTCCTGCAAGTCGCCGTCACCGCACATAACGTATGTGTAATGGTCTACAAGCGTCAAGTCATCGCGGTTAAACTTTGCCGCAAGGAAACGCTCCGCCATGGCGAAACCAACGCCCATTGCAATGCCCTGACCAAGGGGACCGGTGGAAGCGTCGATACCGGGGGTAACGTCCATTTCGGGGTGACCGGGAGTTCTGGAATGAAGCTGACGAAGACTCTTGATGTCGTCGATACTCACGCCGAAGTCCATAAGGTGCAACAGCGCATACAGCATAGGTACGCCGTGTCCTCCGCTAAGAATAAATCTGTCGCGGTTAATCCAGTCAAGGTGACTTTTGTCCGTGGTCATAAAGTTTTCGTACAGGTCCACCAACATCGGTGCTGCGCCAAGGCAGATACCGGGGTGACCGCTTTTTGCCTTGTTGATTGCGTCTACCGCCAACATGCGCACTGCGCTTACTGCCGTCTTTTCCATTTTTTTCTCCTTAATGTTTTTTTTGCCGTCACCGTTTACGTCCGCTACAAAGTTGCCGTGTCGGCGCAAGCAACCGCACAAATTAAATTTTGTTACAAAGCGCATTCCGTCTGCCGACGTCACGCCGACGTTTCGGCAAACGGAATACTTATTTTTACCAAAAATCGTAATACGTAAATCTTTTTTGACAACAAAGTCAATTACAAAGCAAATACGTCAAGCAAACCGTAAACGTCTGTTACGGAGTAGTCGGGGGTGCTGAGTTTGTTTCTCGGTTGTTGCGTTGCGCACACGCCCTGACGGATGTGCACCGTAGTAAATCCGAGTTTCTTTGCAGGTTCGATGTCGTTGTCCAGTCTGTCGCCCACCATTGCGCATTCCTCGGGGGAAGCGCCGCTGCGGCTCAGAGCAAGACGGAAAATTCGTTCGTCGGGTTTGACGCAACCGACGTCGTGTGACGACACAACCACGTCAAAATGCTTCAGTATACCAAGTTTTTCCAGTCTGCCGTCCAGATTGTCGGGCTGATTGGCGATTACACCCAGTTTGTAATGTTTGTGCAGTTTTGCAAGTACTTCTTCCGCGCCGGGGTACAGTTCCTCAAATTCGCTGCGGTACTTTGCCATGTCGGGAAGTCCCAACCACTTCGCCACCGTGGGCGCAATGGGAATGTACGCTTCCGCGCAAGCCGTTTCCTTGTCCATGATTTCCTGCACGGTCACTTTTCTGCCGATTGCCTCGGCCATTTGCCTTGTTTCTTCATTGCGGTGCGCCCACATCTGCGTTTCGTCGATAAGGGTACAACCGACATCAAAAAAGATCCACTTTACCATCCTTAATCCTCATTCGTGTCTTTTGCGTACAATTGCCGCTCCGGCAACTGCAATCAGTAGTGCTGTAATAGTTCCAACGGTAGATACAACGCCTTTACAACCGGCAGAAGAATCGCTGTCCTTGAAAGGATCAGGGTTCGGATTAGGATTGGGCGTCGGATCAGGATCCGGGGTTGTCGATTCGCCGACAACAATCAGCATTTCCGCACGGGCATTGCCGCAGGTAACGGTAATTGTCGCGACGCCTTTGCCGACAGCCGCAACGTTGCCTTCGCCGTCAACCGTGCAGACATTGCTGTCCGACGTTGCGTAGGAAACGTTTCCGCTTGCCTTGACGCCTATTTTTGTTGTTTTGCCGACTTGGAGAGAAGCCGACAGATTGTCGAGAGATATTGTGTCCGTGGTGCCGTCGTTTGTTGCGCCGTAGGTTACCACTATTTCCGTAAGGTACGCCGCGCCCGTGCCGACGTAGTTTAGAGTAAAGTACTCGTAGTTGCCGTCAACCTGCCACGTTGCACCGTCAAGCACGTTCTTTTCGCCAACGTTCACGCCCTCCGTCGGGCTTCCCGTGACGTCCGCCTTGTAGGCTGTGTTGTTTACGCGAAGTTGCCACTTGCTGTCCGTGCCGACAACTTTAACAGACTTGATTCCGCCCGTAAGCGCAGTGCTGTTGAACAGGTAAAAATACGGTTTGCTGCTGTTAAACTGGAAACGGTCTTTGTTGCCGGGGTAGGTGTACGATTGACCGCTTATACCGCCAACCGACCATTCCATCCAGCCGTAAGAACCGCCGTCCGCGCTTTGTTTGCGCGTGATTGTAATGCTGTGTTCGCCCGTAACCTGTGAAGTCACCGTAATGCCGCCGATTTTTGCACTGTCGCAGTTTTCGTATCTGCACACTACCGCGGTAGTGCCTGCCGACAGCGTTTCCATTCCCGTATTTGCGTCCAGCCACTTGCAGGAACTGCCTGCGATTTCCGCAACGGAACCGTCGCTGTAAGTAACTTTTACGGTAAGTCCCTGGTGATTGAATTCTTCACCGGCAATGTAGCCGAGTTTGTTTGCGGTGCCGTCAACCGACACGTACGAAACGGTCTTTACCGTGGGCTGGTCGGGTTTCGGGTCGGGCGTAGGCGTAACGTTGTGATTTTTGATTACTTCCGCGACGGAATTTGCCACGGTCGTACTTGTGAAATAACTTCCTGCGTAGCCGTAAATTTGCGCGGCGTACTCGGGGTGGTCGACAAACGGATTGCGGTTGCCTTGAATTTTGGCAACTTCCTCGTTGCGGCGGATTTCCCATTCCGACGGGGCTTCTTCGAGGTGCCACTTCATAAGGGTGGAAATGGAACCGATTGCGTTGTCGCCCTTGCCTGTCGCGCTGTCGGTAAACTTCAACGTGCTGTTGTCGCCGCCCCAACGCACCTGCACGTACATAAGAATACGCGCAACCGCGCCGCGGTAGCCTTCCTGCGGATAAAACCAGTTGCCCAACGTGTAGCAATTGTCGGTATCGGACACCTTGTTTGCCGCCGTCTGCGGTACTTCTTTGAAGCCTTTGTTGCCGCGCGTACTGTTAAGTTTGCTGTCGCACGCCATCAGGTGATGTCCGTCCGCACCGGCATTGCTTGTGCCGAAGTTGCCAAGGCTTTGCGCCCAGACGTGCTCACGGTTTACGCCGCTGTTGAAGTTGGCGGGAATGGGACGTGACTCGCCTGTGTAAAACAACAAAATGTTGTTTTTGTTCGACGGGTCGTAGTCTGCCTTTTTGTACACGTTAAGCAACTCGCGGTATGAGGTAATATGCTTGTGCGTGTCCTTAAGCAGCCTTGCCAGTTCCGTGCGGAAATCATCGCCCGTCAGGCTTGTGTTAAGTCCGCTGTAGTAACTGCCTTCGTCCGCATTTACAACGACTTTGTTTGCCGCAAAACACGGCACCACCGCAGCCGCCACAAGAGCAACAACCAACAGACACAAAAAGCACGTAAGTAACGTTCTTCGTCCAATGTTTGTCATTTTATTCCTCCGAAGAGAGTATTTACAAAATTAGTATACTACAAAATTGCCGTTATGTAAAATCAATTTGACACACAAAGCGCATTCCGCTTGCCTATCAAAATTTTACAAGTACTTCAATTTATTCAAAAAAATGCTATCGTCCGACATCACCTATGACGGCGCGCCGCAAAAAGGCAAAACAAAAGGACGCATGGATTACCCACCGTCCTTAATGTCGTTTTTCTGTCAGTCGCGCTTACGTTTGACTGCGATTGCCACGGGAACTACTGCCGCCGCAAGCAGAATTGCCGCAGAGGAAGTAATTACCGAGTTGCAACTGATGGTCATTCCGCCGCTGTTTTTGTCGCCGCCGGGCTTATCCGTATCCGGTTTGTCGGGATTGGGGTCAATCGGGTCGGGTTTGTCACTGCCCGTTGCGGGGACAACTTCCGTCTGCACGTCGTCGCAGTGCTCGCACCTGCGTTCTTTCAGTCCGTCGGTCGTTTCCGTAGGTTCGGTGCGCACCGTCCACTCGCCGTAAGCATGTCCCGTTGCCGCAATTGTTTCGCGGTGCAGTACTTCATTGCACACGCTGCAACGTTGCACACGGCTGCCGTCCGCGGCGCATGTTGCGGCTTTTTCCGTTTCCCACTCGCCTGCAACGTGTTCGCACTCTTCGGCTGCATTGCCGTAGGTGATTACTATTTCCGTAGGATATGCCGCGCCTGTACTGATCAGATTAAGCGCAAAATATTCGTTGTTGCCGTCCAATTTCCATGTAACGCCGCTTGCCGTAAGCGTAAGATTTCCACAGTCGGTGCCGCCGCTTGCGTAGCCTGTTTTTTGCGGATAGGCAACGTTGTTTGTAAGCAGTTGCCACTCGCCGTCGCCTTTCATCGTAATGGATTTTATGCCGCCGCTAAGTGCCGTTTCGTTGTACAGATATGCCGTACCCTTTTTGCGGTTAAACTGCATTTTGCCACCAGACGTATACAAATAGGCGAACCCACTTACATCGCCTGCCGTCCAATTCTGCCAATTGTATCCTGCATTGCCGAACGAGCCGACAGTAATAGTAATTGTCTTTTGCGCCGCGACAACCTTGTTGACGGTAATGCCGCTTACGATGTTGTCTGAAGTTACGCCCTTGTAACTGCATTTAACCGTAGTCGTGCCTGCCGACAACGTTTCTTCGAGAGTGTTTCCGTCCGTCCATTTGCAATCGGCAAGGGGCACGGCCTCAACGTCGCCGCTGTCAAACAGTACCGTTACCGTAAGCCCCGTCGGGTCAAATTTGTCGCCTGCGTTGTACACCGTTTTTGTCGGCGTGCCGTCCACTTCCACCATTTCGACGGAGCGCGGCTTGACAACCGTCACAACGCAGTAGGCGGCAACATTGGCGTTTACCTTGCTTACAGCCGCAATTGTAGCCGTGCCTGTGCTTACCGCGGTAATTTTGCCGTTTTGGTCTACCGTTGCAACGCTCTTATTTTTGCTTTCCCACGTGACGGACTTGTTGCCGTTTGCAGGCACCACGCCCAACGTAAGCGCGCGGCTTTGCCCCACTTCAAGGGTGCAACTATACTCATCCAACGTAAGTTTGGTCGGCTCGACATTTGTCTGACCGCCGTACGGGTTGTTGTTTGCAAGCAACGCGTTGACTTCGTTTGCCATCGTCGTGCCGTTGTTTGCGTAGTAACTGCCTGCCTCACTGTAGATGTAAGCGGCATATTCCGGGTGGTCGATAAACGGATTGCGGTTACCCTGAATTTCGTACACCGCCTGGTTGCGGTTGATTTCTTCCTGTGTCGGCAGTTCCTCGAGGTGCCACTTCATAAGGGTCTTGAAGTCGCCGATAGTTTTGCTGTGACCTGCGCCGTCCACAAATTGCAGATTAAACTTGTTTCCCCAACGAGTCTGCACGTACATCAGTATACGCGCCGTTGCGCCACGGTAGCCTGCCGCAGGGTAGAAAAACGAGCCCGATGTGTAGCAGAGACTGTCTGCCGTACCGTCTCCGTAACTTGCCGATTTGTTTTGATTTACTACATTTTGGGTAGATTGTTCCACTTCGCCGAAACTTTTGCTACCGCGGGTACTGTTGAGGTTACATTCCGTCGGGCGCAGGTGATGTGCATCGCTTCCGCATTCCGAAGTCTCAGAAAAAGCGCTTCCGCCGTCTTTCGGCCATACGTGTTCACGGTTTGTTTGTCCGCCTTTTCCGCCGAAACCGCTGAATTTTACTTCCGTTCCGGTGTAAAACCATGTAATATAGCCACTCTTGTTCGGCACTGCGTCGGTAGTTTTGAAGGCATTTGCCAACCCTGCATACGACGTGTAATTAGCGTGCGTGGTAGTAATAAGGTTTGCCAACTTGTCGCGGAAGTCGTCGCCGCGCAACGACGTGTCGATGCTGTTGTAGTAATTACCGCTGTAGTAGGCCGTTGTCGAACTGTCGGCAATTGCCACGTTTGAGCTATTTGTTACCGACGGCAACACGACGGACAACGCCAGCACAACCGCAAGCATACAACACAGCACAAGTTTATTTGCGTTTTGTCGAAGCATTTGTTCACCTCTCGTGGGTTGGATTTCGTTTGCCGCCGCCCGACTTCGCGTAGTTGCAATCACGCCTGCAAAACAATCGGCAATGGCAATGAAAATCGTAAATTTTCAAAAAAAACTGCACATATGTGCATCTGCACACTTGTACAAAATCGATCTATAATTTATTGTACTACTAAAAGTAAATTATGTAAACGGCCTGCCGCCATTTTGAGCACAAAAAAGGAAACTTCCTGAAAAGTCTCCTTCGATTTGATTTTATTTCAACTAATCATTGCCTTTACAAACAAAACAGAACAAAGATGTTGACCAGATTACATGCAATGTACAACAGCACGATTTCACAGAGATGATTGTATTTTCACTGCACTTCTATCCTTGAACGATATTACACAACTGCGGCTATGTTTTTGTGACACACACTTCGCCGCTTTTGCGCAAACGTCGGGCGGGGTCAGTTGCCGGTCGATTGCAACTTCCCTGCGTACTCGGCTTTGAGCCGGTCAAGTATTTCCACGTCGGCAGGGCAAAACTCGTAGTTGTCTATTTGCGGCACGGTAATCCACCTGATGTCGTTGTGTTCCATTTTGTGCGGCATGCCTGTAACGATTGTCGCGTTGAACAACGTCAGGCGCACTATCATGTCGGGATAGATGTGTTTAAGCGACATGTACACGTCCAGCGGTTGCACCGTCACGCCCAGTTCCTCGCGACATTCGCGTATCAGAGCGGCTTTTTTTGTTTCGCCCGGCTCCACCTTGCCGCCGACAAATTCCCACATCATACCACGCACCTTTTCGGGAGGACGTTGACAAATCATAAACGTATCCTTGCGCCAGATAAGTGCGGCAACAACGTTAACTTCTTTCTTTCTACCCATGACACTATCCTTCTTTTGAAAATAGTTTTTTTGAGGAGCGATTTTACCGTTACTCCCGCTACTGTTTCTGCAATCGGTTGGTGACAACTACTTGTTTTTTACAACGGGCAACATTACGGTAAAGGTTGTACGACCGTCGGCATATGCTACGTTTATACTGCCGCCGTGCGTGTCGACAATTGTTTTGGCAATGGACAGTCCCAGTCCGTTTCCGCGTGAGTTACGCGACTCGTCCACGGTGTAGAAACGGTCAAACAGGTGTGACAACTGATCGTCGGTCAAAGGTTCGCTGTCGTTTGCCACAGTAACCACCACGTGCCTGCCGTTTGTGCTCATGTCAAGCGAAATGTTGCCTTCGTCCGTCGAGTACTTGTCGGCATTGTCCAGAAGTATGGTAAACAACTGCTTCAGTTGCGCCTCGTTGCCGTACACGGTGATGTTGTGCGCAAGCGAGTAGTTAAACTTTTTGCCGTTTTCAAAAAACACGGCGTCCTGACTAAGCACGGTTGCCGCCAAACAGTCGGACAAATCCACGTTGGACATGGACACCTTCAGACCGTCATCGTTTTTGGCAAGAAACAGCAGACTTGCGATAAGTTCCGCCATGCGTTCCGATTCCTGCCGCGTGTTGTCTATCCAGCGCATCTGACTGTCCACCGTGTCGCTGCCGTGGGAAGCGATGATCTCGGTGTTTGCCATGATTACCGACAGCGGCGTTTTCAGTTCGTGACTGGCGTCGGCTACAAACTGTTTCTGCTTTGCCCAACTTTCTTCGATGGGTTTAAGTGCCATCGAAGCCAGCATGATACTGATCCAGAAGTAAATGCCAAGGCCAAGCAGCAACGTTACAAGCGCGAATATCAAAAAGGGCGCAAGGCTGTTTTCCGACGAGTCAAGGTCGTTGAACACGATGCGGACGTGGGTTTTGTCGGACTTGAGGTCGGCAACGTAACGCAGGCGCAATTTTGTAAAACCGGCTTCACTGCGCCGCTCGATTATCTTTTCCGCAATGGAATCCAGGTCCGTAACGTCGTAGGAAAATTTACTGCCCACGTACCACGTAAATTCGCCTGTTTGCCTGTCGTATTCACACAACGCCATGTCGCGGTACAGTTGGTCGGTACCGAACGTGTCGTCCGCCGTGTCGTAACTGAGCGCGGCATACATACGCTTGTGTCGTTCCTCGCCGATACTGCTGTAACCTATTGCAAAAATAAGCACCACCGCAATGAAAAACACCACTCCGACGCTGACAAGGTTTATCGCAACCAGTTTTTTGCGTAATTTGTCAATCACTTTCTTTCTCCAGGTAGTAACCAAGCAGTCGTTTGGTCATGATCGTAAGTTTGCTACCGATAAAAAACAACTTTTTGCGAAGAAACGACATGTATGCCTCGACGTTGTTTTCCGTAATGTCAACGTCCAGCCCCCACACCTTGCTGATAATAGCGTCCTTGCTGATTACCTGCGTGGGGTTGGAAAGGAACATGCGCATTATTTCGTATTCCTTTGCGCCGAGCGACACGCTTTTCTGTCCGCAACTGAGGGTGTAGTTGGACGTGTCCAGCGTGATGTCGCAGTAGGAAATTTTGTCAAACACCATTTCCGACTGTCTGCGGGCAAGGGCACGCACCCGCGCAAGCAACTCCTCGCCTGCAAACGGCTTGGTGAGGTAGTCGTCGGCACCGCAGTCAAGCCCCTTTACGCGGCTGGAAACTTCGTCCTTGGCGGTAAGCATAAGCACGGGCACGTTGCATTTGTGCTCGCGCAGACGGCGGACGACCTCGAAGCCGTCCATCTTGGGCATCATTACGTCCAATATAACCACGTCGTAGTCGCCCTTTTTGGCGTAAAAGTAGCCGTCCTCGCCTTCATAGACTACATCGGCAATTATTTTGTTGCGGCGAAACAATTCGCCCAAAGCGTCTGCAAGACGAACCTCGTCGTCTACGACAAGTACTTTCATCGTAAGCGCCTCCTGTTTTTATTCGTGCAAGCGACAAACGTCACGCTTGCGGTTTTGCATTGTTTGCATGTGGTACGACGGATTTCACCAAGAAAATCCGCGTACATGACATTGTATACCGTTAATATACCCGTCTAATCTTAAATGATACTTAATTACATTTCGTTCACTCAAAAAGTTGTTTTGCAAGATTTTGCCGGATGCGTATGTACGGAAACGGTTGCGCCTGCCATGCACGCAACGACGCATCGGTCCTTTGCGAAAACATCAATTGTGTGTTTGCCGTTAGCGAATGTTGTCACATCAAAATTTTCCATCAAATTGTTGATACATTTGTGACAATTTGTCCGCATAGGCAATGTCCGAAAGGACATTATTGAAGCAACGTCTGATACGTTGGCACGTTTCGGTAAACAATATATAACACTGCGATGTACTATTGTCTACAATGAGCCACATAAGCAGAACAAAATTTAATAATAAAAAAAAAGAATAATTGTTCGCTAAAAAGTGCCGATTTTTTTAAGACTATTTAAGGGAAGTGTGCTAAGATATACACGTTTGGAAGGTTATAAATTGCAATCCCTCTTTTGTGTTTATGTTTAATCTCCTCATCCTTCCAGACACTTGGGGACGGTCCATCTAACTGTCCCCTTTTTTGCGCCCTTTTTAGTTTTTTTCGCAATTTTCAGCAAGTTTTTGTCCACACCGCTTACAATTTTACCGCGTTTTTCACACGATTTTGCGACTGCTCGACGTAGCGCAAACAACTATTTGTTGACTTCCAATTGCGCCATAGTAAGGCGATTTTTTTGTTTTTTTACCGTTCACTTCTTTTGCATTCAATTATCCGCAACCCCACGAAGTGGGATTTCATCCATAGCAGACGGATTTCATCTTGCAAAGCAAGATTTCATTTGCCGCAAGGCAAATTTCGTTGCGCGTACAGTCGACTTAGCAATATCAATACTACGTTCATGTCAACCATTTACAACCGACAAAGTGCCTCTGACCTTTTTGCCTTTATTACAAATAAAGTACGCCCTTGACCATGAGGGGTGGGCGGTCGGGGTAGCGGCGCTGTGGGGGTATTACCTAAAACGAGTGGACAGGTGACGACTTCTTACCGGCAACTCGGATAAAGTCATTGCGATAAATAGTCATAGACGAGCGGAACCCTTTCGGGGGATTGGCACCCGAGCGTGCGCAATTAGTAAATCATATCATTTTCAAAACAGACTTCCGAGCATGGTGCCTCGCAATGACATAATTAGAGACGGCAATAAAATGTTTATATCTACCCCCTCATCCGTCACTACGTGACACCTTCTCCCCGAGGGCGAAGGCTTTGACGGCTGTGCAAACCGACTTATTTTCATGTCGTATTGCTACGTCCGCCGAAGTTGGTACACTTGAAGTACACTAACCGATTACAAACGGTTAGTCAACCACATCAGGGGTGGCGAGGTGTTGCCAATTAGGGACATCACCGCGAGCCTGCGGCTGGGAAGCGTACCTACCACTATGCCTTAATAGGCGAAGCGGCGCGAGGCATCAGCCGTTCCCATATTGGCAATTCCTCGTCAGGACCCCTTGCGCCAACTTACTCACTTCGGCACCCTTTTAGTAGTGGGAGCACGACCCGTGCCTTCGGCGCCCTTTTAACAGCGTGTGCCTATCTTCGTCCAAGCCATTTTTCAGTAGTATGTAGTTACGCAAAGAATTTTTGCGCGAAATCGTACACTTGCTCCGCCGTGTCCGCAACCATTGTCGCACCCGACGCAACCAACTCTTCGCGCGTGCGGTAACCCCACGTCACCGATACACACGGCATATCCGCGTTTGCCGCCGTCATGATGTCCACTTCGCTGTCACCGCAGTACATACACTTCGTCGCGCCTGCTTCGGCAATTCTGGCAAGCAGCCTTTTCGCGTCCGGCTTTGTCACGCCGTCGGGACCTGTACCCACGACAAAATCCACCTCGTCACCGAAGTGCGCCGCGCAGGTTGCTTCGGCAAACGCCTGGTCTTTGTTGGAATAAACGGCAACATGCACATTGTTGCTTTTAAGCCGTTCAAGCAGCCTGTTAATCCCGTCAAACGGTACGGTTTTGTCATTACAATGCGCCGAGTAGTACTCTGCCTGCAACCGCTTTGCCTCATCGAGCAACGTAATATTGCCCTGTCCGAGGGCGCGCGTCAACGTGACGGTCATGCCGTTGCCCACCATTCTTCCGACTTCCGTGCGGCTGTAATTACGCAATCCGAGCATTGTCATGGCAAAGTTTACGCTGTCCGTAAGGTCGGGCAGCGTGTCCAGCAAAGTTCCGTCAAGATCAAAAATCATCAATTTCATAAGTTACTTTTGTCAATCCGTTTGTAGTTTTTGGCAAGACCGCCCGTGGACGTTTCGCGGTAGTCCACGCACATGTCAAGCCCGGTTTCGTACATGGTGCGCACCACCGTGTCGAAGGAAATTTTTCTGCTGTCGGTAAGGAATGAAGCCAGGCTGACGGCATTTATCGCACGCATTGCCGCAACGGCGTTTCGCTCGATACACGGTATCTGCACCAGACCGCCGACGGGGTCGCATGTAAGTCCCAGGTGATGTTCCAGCGCGACTTCGGCACTGTACTCTATCTCGTCAAGGCTCATGCCGTACATCTCCGCCAGACCTGCCGCCGCCATGGAACACGCCGTGCCTATTTCCGCCTGACAGCCGCATTCCGCACCGCTGACCGAGGCATTTGTCTTGACCAATATGCCCAACAGTCCTGCCGTCATAAGCCCGTGCAGAATTGTCGTTTCGTCGTAGTTTTTCTGTTCCGCGGCAAAACGGAACACCGCTGGCAACACACCGCTGGAGCCGCATGTCGGCGCGGTTACTATTTTGCCGTTGGACGCATTTTGCTCCCCTACGGCAAAGGCGTAGGCAGCTACGATACGGTCCTCGTGGCTTTGTTCCGTTTCCTTGAGGTTGACGTCCCGAATAAGTGCCGACGCGCGTCTGACAACGCCCAGTCCGCCTGGCAAAACGCCTTCCTTGTTGAGCCCGTCATCGATACTTTGGTACATAAATTTCCACACCGTACCTAAAAATTCGTGTATTTTGTCGTCCTCGAAACGCTGCACGTACTGCCACAACCGCAGGTTGTTTTGTTGGCAGTATTGCTTGATTTCCGCAAGGGAATTGTGCGGATAAACATCCTTGCCCGTGTAGATTTGTTCGCCTGCCACGGCAATGTCGCCGCCGCCGATACTGAACACCTGCATCTTGTCACGCACCTTGCCGCCGACGTAACTAACTATGTCCATTGTATTTGGGTGCACGTACGCGCTTGTCGTGTCAAACACTATTTCAAGCGGTCTGTCGCCAAACACACTTCTGACGGCGACGTCGGTGCCGTGCCCCTTGCCGGTCATTGCAAGCGAGCCGTACAGCGTAACGACGTACTTTTCCGCCCCGTCGTAACGCGACAAAAACAGTTCGCAAGCCTTGGCAGGTCCCATCGTGTGACTGCTGCTGGGTCCAAGTCCCACCTTGTACAATTGTCTTAGCGATTGCATAACCTCGCCTCCGTCACTCCTTTACCAGATCGATAATTTCGCTCTTAGCCTCGTTGGCATCGGGCATAGGGTACACCACAAACACGTGCGGCATATCGGGATAAATTTTGAGCGTGCATTGCAAGCCCAGTTCATCGGCGCGTTGCTTCAACTTTTTGCAATCGGACAGAAAAATCTCCGCCGTACCAACGTAAACGTACATCGGCGGCATCTTTTTCGGCAAGCCGAACAACGGACTGCACAGATAGTGACCTACGGGCAAATCCGCGCGGTAACTTGCGCCGAAAGTTTTCAGTTCGGCAACGGACAAAGCAGGGTCTGCCTCCTGATTGTCGTACTCGCCCGTCATGTCAACGTCCAGCCAGGGGCTGAGCAAAATCAACTTTTGCGGCAGTTCCACACCCTTTTGGGACAAGTATTCCGTAAGAGCCAGTGCCAATCCGCCGCCTGCGCTGTCACCCATGATTATTACGTTTTCCACGCCGAAGCGGTTGCACACTTCCTTGTAAACGCGCGCCATATGCAGCACGGTACGTTCGCACTTGTGTTGCGGAGCACGTCCGTACAACGGCAACACCGCACTAACGCCTGCGCGTCTGGTAAGCACCTGCAAAAACCGCCAATGGAAAATCAGCGGCGGATCGACATACGAACCACCGTGAAAGTACAGCACGCACTTGCTGCCCTTGCCTATCGAGTAGCAGGTTGTACGGGCAATGACCCTTTTTTCGGGGCGAATTGCCAGCAATACAGAGCGCGGCAACTTGTAGCGACGGGCGTTTTGCTTGCGCTTGATCTCCACCGCTTCCGTGGGGTCGAAGTTTTTCAGGCGCAAATCGCGCGCCGCCCGTATTAAACTTTCAAATGTCTGACATTGTTTACTTACCACTTGCAAATTTTCCTTTGTTTGTAATCTTGTGTTTTGCCAATGTATGGCAACGACAATGCGCTTTGCCATGACCTTTGCCTCACGAATAGTTGTCAACCGTGTTGCATACTGACAATCGACAATCGCAAAGGCATACTCATTGCAGAATACACAAATATTTTTCTATTTTATATTGTATCAAAGAAAAGTCAAAAATGCAAGAAGCCGACGGGGTATTTGTACGGCGTTTGCGTTTAGTATTCGGTTACGCTTCGCCGCGCCTTCGACACAAAACGTCGACAACAACCTGCCGCTACGCGTCACACCGCGCCCGGATTACGTTTGCACATTGCTTTTGTCTGCCGCAACATAATGCAGTTGTTTTCGACAAATAACAACAAACTATTTAGACTAAAATCAACAACATGTACACTTTTGAAAACAAACCGTTGAAATACGTCGCTGTTTATGGTACAATATCATCAAATACTACTGCGCCGAAAACAGCCTGCCACACTTGCAAAAGTGACACAGCGGCAACAAACGACGGCGCACAAGGAGAAAAAATGGCAAAAATCAAGGTTTTGTTTCCGTTTATCGAAGCAGGATTCGGACACATTATGACGGAAAAATCCATCTGCGATTCCTTTGAAAAGAAATACGGAGATCGCGTGGAAGTCATCCGCAACGACTTTTACAAAAATTCCGGCAGAGCAATGGCGAATTACGAAAAGATGTTTACCAAATCGGTGAAAGACTTCAACAAAAACGTGCGCTACGGCTACACAGTGACCAATGCGTTGAAGTTTTTCGGCGGACCGGTCGTGGCAGACTTCCTTATGAAAGTGCTGAACCCCATCGCTTACAAAAAATCCATGGAAAAACTTGCGAATATCGCCCCCGACGTGGTTGTAAGCACTCACTGGGCGACGGTCTACTACGCCGACCACATGCCGACAAAACCGCTCAACGTGCTGTACATCCCCGACGTGCATGCCTACGAACTGTTTTGCCTGCCGTGCGACTTCGCCATGGTGTACACGCAAAAAGGCTACGAAGAGGGGCTTGCCGACAACCCTGCCTACAACCCCGACAACTTCAAACTTGTGCCGTTTGCGATACGCAACGAAGCCTACGAAGTGTCGCGCGACAAACACGAAGTGCGCAAACAACTGGGGCTAAAGGACAAGTTTACCATTTACATGGTAGAGGGCGCATACGGTATCGGCATGATGGCAGACCTGTGCAAAGCCATCGTCGACCTGGACTGGGACGTCAACCTTGTGGCTGTTTGCGGCAAAAACCCCAAACTGGAGGCAAAACTCGGCGCGCTTAAAAGCAAAGGTCACACCGACCTGCACGTGTTCGGCTACCTCAAAAACCCACTGCCCTACATCGCCGCCGCCGACCTGTACATGGGCAAAAGCGGCAACGGACTTGCCGAAGCGGCGTTTTACAACGTGCCGATTGTTGTTACGCACTCGGCAAACGACATCGAGCAGCGCATCGCATCGCGCTACGTTGACGAACTGAAAATTGCCACTCGCAAATTCAAGCTGGACGAGGCGCTGGATTTTGTCAAACAGGCAATGAACGGCGAAGGCGAGTACAAACAACTTGCCACGGTGAAAGTTGACCCGAATTTGTTCGGCTCGGAAAAGATTGCCGACGAAATTTACGCGCAAATTGTCAAACGCTTCGGCGAACAACCGATTTGCGACAAGGCAGACAACAGCGAAAACAACTAACTTGCAGTTTGCACAACGCAAAACAAAGGTGAGCACGACTATATGTCGCACTCACCTTTTATTTTACAAAAAAAAGAAACCGACAAAGCAATGTCGGTTTCCTTTCGGCATTATTGCATGCCGTACTTTTTCTTGAATTTATCTACGCGTCCGCCTGCGTCTACCAACTTTTGCTTGCCGGTGAAGTAGGGATGGCACTTGTTGCAAATTTCTACTTTGATGATGTCGGTATCTTTAGTCGTACCGGTCTTGAAAGTAGCGCCACAAGCACATACAACAGTCGCTTCGTGATTCACACGAGGCGGCATACACTACCTTTGTGGCGCGGCATAAAAAAAAGACGGACACCGCTCGATGTCCGTCTTTCCTTTCGGCATTATTGCATGCCGTACTTTTTCTTGAATTTATCTACGCGTCCGCCTGCGTCTACCAACTTTTGCTTGCCGGTGAAGTAGGGATGGCACTTGTTGCAAATTTCTACTTTGATGATGTCGGTATCTTTAGTCGTACCGGTCTTGAAAGTAGCGCCACAAGCACATACAACAGTCGCTTCGTGATAATTGGGATGTATACCTTGTTTCATTGTCGCTTACCTCGCTTTTTATTTGGGATATCGCCCATGCGTACTTGATTATTTTACTATCGCGCGGCGTTTTAGTCAAGCAAATTGACGTCGTTTGCAAAAATTGTATTTGGAAAATTATGAATGGTATTGCGGGGAAAGGAAAACTTTTTCCAAAAAGTTTTCCTTTCCCCGTACCCCCTATCCTTTCAAAAACTTTGGGTAAATGCGCGTTGCATGGGTATCAAACAGTGATTGGCTGTTCAATGTCGGTTTCAAAGTCGTAATTTGTTGAACTATTTTTATTGCAGCCCTGCAACCTATCATTAAAAGCGTTCCGCAATCGGAACGCTTTTAATAGACGATATTGCCAAGTGTTGCAATTGAATTGGTAATTTCTATTATTGCAATTACTTCAGCACCGACACCGCATCGGCAATGGTCTTTTCAAGGGCTTCTCGGCCGTACTTGTCAACTTCCAGTTTGTTCTTTTCGCCGTGAGTCAGGCAGCCTGCGCCGCCAATACACCCGCCGATGCACGCCATACCTTCGATAAAGTTGGCGTCAAGTCTGTTTTTGGACTTTTGCAGAAGCGCAAGTTTGCACGCTTCGATTCCGTCGCACGAGCAGGGCTTTACAATGAAGTCCAGACCTTGTTCCTTCAAGCCTTCCGCAACGGCGTCGCTAAGACCGCCGCAACGAGCGAATATACGCCCGAAGTAACTTGCGTTGTCCAGTACGCCTTCGCCAAGGGTGGTGATGTCGATGTCCTTGCTGTCAAACAGAGCCTGCAATTCTTCAAACGTGATTGCCGCGTCAACCCACGGCTTGACTTCTTCCAGCTGCACTTCCATTTTCTTTGCCGTGCAAGGTCCGATAAACACCACTTTGCAGGGTGCTTCATGTTCCTTGATGTAGCGCGAAATTGCCGTCATAGGCGACGGGTTGTGCGATACAAATGGCGCAAGGTCGGGGAAGTTTTTGTGAATGTAGTCTACAAACGCGGGGCAGCAACTGCTTGTAAGGAAGCCCTTTTCGGCAAGTTCCTTGCTCTCCGCCTGCGCCACCATGTCTGCGCCGAGAGCCGCCTCGACAACCGTGTGGAAACCCAGTTCCTTAAGTCCTGTGATTACCTGACCGAGTTTGGCATAGGTAAACTGGCTGGAAATGCTGGGCGCGACAACGGCAAACACCTTGTACTTGGTGTTGTTTTCGCTCTTTTTGATCATGTCAATCACGTTGAGAATAAAGGACTTGTCCGTGATTGCGCCGAACGGACACTGATACACGCATGCGCCGCAACTGATACACTTTTTGTTGTCGATTGTGGCTTGCTTCTCCTCGCCCATGCTGATTGCCTTAACTTTGCACGCCGTTTCGCAGGGACGCTTGTAGTTGTGGATTGCGCTGTACGGACAAACCTTGCTGCATGCGCCGCATTCCTTGCACTTGGTTTTGTCGATGTGGGCAACGTGGTTCTGGTCAAAAGTGATTGCGCCGAATTTGCACACGTCCTCGCAACGGTGAGCAAGACAGCCGCGGCAAGCGTTGGTCACTTCGTAGCCGCCCATCGGGCATTCGTCGCAGGCAATGTCAATGACTTCGATTACATTGGGGTTGGTTTTGTCACCGCCCATTGCTATTTTTACACGTTCGGCAAGAATAGCACGTTCCTTGTAAACGCAACAACGCATTGTGGGTACTTTGCCCGGGACAATGCGCTTAGGGATGTCTATTGCCGTTTCGGCAAGGCGATCCGCCCACGCTTCACGAGCGACTTCACGCAAAACTTTGTACTTCAGATGTTGAACTTTTGTATCGAATTTTCTCATTGTAACTTCCTTTATCTGAGAGATTTAGTATTTATTTTGTAACGATTTTTCGCATACGTATGCATTTTTTAGCGACAACGTTGCTGCTTTGAAACATTAGTTTTTACATGTCTATGTTAATAGATTTTTGCCACAAAAAAGCCAATTGCAACAAGCAATCATTGTCGCAAGGAACCCTTTCGGGGGATTGCCACGGCACGACAAAGACAGTCGCTTCTCGCAATGACAAAATTGTACGAAAGGCATTTACAAGGCAAAGAGCAATTACACCATTGCACATTTTTTCAAATTCGAGTTTTGCTTAGCCGTCACAGATTAGTGCAGATAAGCGCAACTGGCGATTGAGTTCCGTGATTTTTCCGAGAGCGACGGCGAAGAGTGGTACAGATTGTGGCATCATTCGACTGAAACGCAACAATATCACTACGCCACGAAGCACGGGCGTGTACCGAGCTGAGTGCCCCTGCGGGGGATGCCGGGGAAAGCGACACCCCGGCGAAAGTCTGTTAGATGCGGCGAGTTTTACTTTGGGTCGATGTTTGTCATATTACCTTCGCAAAACTATTGACACAAATCAACTCTGCATAGTGTGTGCACGACCCGTGCCCGCACCCTTGGAAGTCCGACCGCGGTGTGGGTTTCGGGTGTTAGCACAAAAGCACATTTATGTGCTGACTGCGTACACCCGTCACCGCGCGTGTGGTCGGAATTAAAAGTAACTAACCGTAACTCGCTTCCCCATCTTAGACAGGCACTTGGTAAGTTCCTCAACAAGATTCATTTTGATGTTGAAGTTTATCGGCAGATTGGGGTTCTGGTGAGCGGGGTTTATCGCACGCCCGACGTAAAAACTGATGTCGGTTGCTTCTTCAAACAGCATTCGGCTGATAAGCGCGGCGCCGTCGTGCTGTACGTTCCATTGGTCGTACAGTTTGTGGTCACCGACAAAGTCGCGCGCATACTCCAGCACTTTGTTGATTGTAATCACGCCCTCGGTTACAAGGTCCACGCCCTCGATTTCCGCAATGGGCGGTACGTCGCTTTTCTCAAAAACAAGGCTTGCCTTAAGAGGTTTGTTGAGGTACTTGCTTACAATAGTCGAAGTTGTACCGCCGCACACGATGTGCTTGCCTGCCTTTGCAAAAAACAGCGAAGCCATACGCATACTGTCGTTTTTGTCCGAACTGGGTCCGAACATAATGTTGACGGGGCAACGCTTGCGTATACGCGCCACGCACACGGTAGCGTCGTCGCCGGGTTTGCCGCCGTACAGTTTGTTGACTTCTTCAATCAGCACGGTTGCAAGATTTTTCGCGCTGTAACCCGCATAGGCAAGCGGCGCAAGAAATTCGGCAATGTTGCTCAGTTTCCAACCGAAGTTGTACACCAATCCCGTGCCCGCGTGCGGACAACCGTCGCTCATGGCAACTATTACGTCGTCTTCCTTGAGGTCGATGGTACTGCGGTAAATCTTTTTGCCCTCTATCTGCAACAGCGTTTTGTCGTATTCGACGTTTTGCCCCTCGCGCAGCAGCAGTACCGTCGGGTTGTCGTACTGTATTATTTCAACACGTTCGTTGTTTTCAAAGTGCAGAATGGAAAATGTGGAATACGCTACACCACGTACCGAGCACACGGGCAACGTCGTAGCAATCGTCTTGACGCATTCCTCGATGCTGAGCCCCTCGGAAATAAGCGTAGAGATGATTTTTGACGTAAGCGTGGACAAAATACTGGCTTTTACACCGCTGCCCAGACCGTCGGCAAGCACCACCACCGACGAATTGTCGTTTGTTTCCACTACTTCGATGTGGTCGCCGCACAACTGTTCGCCGTCATGATTGACGCTTCGGTAGCCTATCTCGTAGCAAAGGTCATTCATTTTCGATAGACTCCTTCAGTTTGGTAAGAGCAACCTTTGTTTCGGCTGCCGTTTCGCCGAGAAGCGAAGCAATTTCCTGCACGATACGCATTTGCTTGTCCACCACCTTGTCGGTGATTTCGATTGTTTGCCTGTTTACGCGGTCCTTGCGTTCCTGTGCGGCAACTTCTTCCGTAACGTCACGCATAATGCCGATGATAAGGTGTCCGCTCTGGTCGTAAAGTATGGTTTGCTCCACATACTTACCGTATTCGGCAAGGTAATCGCGCTGATTTACAATGCTTTGGTGAGTGTCGCGCACCTTCATGTAATGAATGGGGTCGAGTATGCGCACAACCTGGTCGCCCAATATGTCACCGTCGTTGCGCAAATTGACGATTTTCATTGCGGCGGCGTTTATCTGCTGCACTTCGAGATTGTCGTTGAGCACAATCAAGCCGTTTGGCGTGTTTTTGACGATGGCATCGGAAAAGCCTTCGGCTTTCTGTTCCAGGAAGGGCAGACACATGCTGATTTCCGCCTTGCCCTGGTAAATAGCAATTGCCTTTTCACGGCATGTGTTGTAACCGCAACTACCGCAGTTAAGTTCGTCCGATGGCTTGTTTTTGCCCATACGGTGCATAATTTCGCGTATTTCGCCCTCACTTGGCATGGGCAATTTGTGGGCAATTACTTCAAACTGCTTGTGGATGTCAACTTCGCCGAGCGGCGTCACGTCAAAGTCCTTGGTGCCTGCGTAATTTGCAACCGCCATGTAATCCCTGACCGGCGAGCGGTGGTACTTTTCCATTACCGGACCGCCCACACAACTGCCGACGCACGCCGACATTTCCAAAAAGCAATTGTGCACGTTGCCGCTTTCGATGTCACGAAGCGCAGCCATACAATTTTCGATACCGTCGATTGCAATGTAGTTGTATTCGGGCAACTGCTCGGACAGCGTTTTGAGTATACCGCCCGTCGTCGGGAAGAATCTTGCGCGGCTGTTGTCGTTTTCGTCAACGTCGGCTTGCAGTTTTATGTGCTCGCTTGCCAGCCATTCGGTAAGCTCCTCAAAGGTAAGTACGGCGTCTACGATACCTTCGTAATGTTCCGCCTCGTCCTTTTTGGCAACGCACGGACCGACAAACACCACTTTTGCTTCGGGCACGCGGCGTTTGATGTCCAGCGCATGTGCCTGCATGGGAGAAACCACGTCGGCAAGGTACTTCAACTCGTCGGGAAAGTACTTCTGAATAAGCAAGTTGACGGAATGACAACAACTGGTAATCACTATGTCGCGGTGTTCGTCCTTAAGCAGTTTTTCGTACTGATTTTTGACAATGGTCGCGCCGATAGCCGTTTCTTCGACGGCAGCAAAACCGAGTTGTTTCAATGCCTGCTCCATCGCGCCGATACCCACACCCTCGTAGTTGGCAATGAAACTGGGCGCAAGGCTTACGTACACGGGCGCACCCGATTGTATAAGCACGCGCGTTTTTTCCAGTTCGCTGCTGATCTCCTTGGCGTTTTGCGGACATACTACGAAACACTGACCGCACAAAATGCACTCGTTGCCGATGATGTGCGCCTGGTTTGCAGAAAAGCGTATGCTCTTGACGGGACAGTGGCGTATACACTTGTAACAGTTTTTGCAATTGGACTTTTTAAGGGTCAGACAATTTTGCATGTTTTTCTCCTGTAACGGCGAGGTATTTTGCGAAACTTGTTTAAGACTTTTTTTTGAGTGAAGTTTTTTCTGTGGGGAAAGGAAAACTTTTTGGAAAAAGTTTTCCTTTCCCCACACCCCTATCCTTTCAAAAACTTTGATTGATACGGGAATGTAAAGAAAATGCGTAAAGTGACACTTAATACAACACTAAGTGACACTTACGACATTTTAATTGTTTAATTAGGGACACAATCGCGCACAGCAAACAAAGTCAAACCAAACCTTGTATGCAATTAAAGTGCCTTTGACCACAGCCCCACGAAGTGGGATTTCATCCGTTCAGACGGATTTCATCTTGCGTAGCAAGATTTCATTTGCCGCAAGGCAAATTTCATTGCGCGTACTTATTTGTACGCGCCAGGGGTGGGCGGTCGGGGAAGCGGCGCTGTGGGGGCACACACTAAGTGCGGACAGCGACGGCGGCATTATACAGACATTGTCACTACGTCCGCCGAAGTTAGCCAAACTGAAGTATGCGAACAGGTTGCAAACGGTTAACCGATTACATTACGGGTGGCAGGGTGTCAATTCGTAGCGACATCTGAACGAGGGCGCGGCTGGGTAGGCTACCTACCACAAAGAGCAATGCCCGAAGTGAAGCGAGCGAGCACGCGTTCGCAACGAGTTGACACCCTGACGGGTCCCGTAGTCACAAATTACCGTGCTCGGCGCACTTTTATAGCCTGTCGCCACATGCCGCACGGAACGGTCACACACGCGGCAACACATTGGTCTGCCAAAATTCCTTGAAGTTTTCCTTCGTGATGCCGGTAAACACATCGTTGCCAACGGTAACGGTTACGCCCTCGCGGTTGCATCGCCCTTGACAAAAGCAGCCTTGAAGAACGATTTTGTCCTCAAGTCCACATGCCTCGACGTAACGTTGAAACAATTCCACGATTGCTTCGCTACCCTTGATATGACAGGAACTGCCTACACATATTGAAATGATAAGCATTGCCTAAATCCTCGTAAGTACTTCCTTTTCAAAGAAATCCGCAACCGTAGCGGGCGAAACGGAATAAAATTCGTCGTTAACCGTCACGCATACGCCGTCCTGACAACGACCCATGCAGAATGTGCCGCCCAGTTCAACGCTGTCCTTGACGTTATGTTCGTTGATAAGGTACTGCAACTCTTCTACCACCTGACGAGAGCCCTTGATGTGGCAGGAACTGCCGATACACACTTTGATTTTAACCATTTTTGTTACTCCTTAGTTAAAAATATTTATTGATAGTCCACGACGTTTGCCCAGCCGAGTAAAAATTCCCTCTCCTTGGCATTGCCTTTGACCGATTGACTTGCCGCAACAATCGGCATCCACTTCTGAACGTATTGTTTGTCGGTGCCGCTTTTTGCGCAAAACAAATCCAGATATTCTTCCGCACCGTCTATATCGCCGTTCAACCAGAACAGCAAATAGGTGCGCGCAACATCCGCCGAAGCGTTGCCCTGCGTTGCATGCGACCAATCCAGAATGTACGGTGTACCGTCATCGGTGATGATGATGTTGCCCGGATTGAAGTCGCCGTGGCACAGTTTGTTGTGTTTGGGCATACCTTCGAGGCGTGTGTGCAGGTCGTATCTGGTTGTTGCGTCCAGATCGGCTTGCGAAATTTTACGACTCATTTTGTCCTTAAGTTTGGGCAGCAACGGGCAGGTACAGGATTGTACCTTTATTTGCAAATCCACAAACATTTCCATGTATTCGTGCTTTTTGTCGGGGTTTTCCGCCATAAGTCTGTCAAGAGTTTTGCCCTTGATGTACTCTGACACGATTGCCCACTTGTCGTCAATCATCGTTACGGCTTTTATCTTGGGGATATTGAGCCCGGTGTGTTCCACGCGCGCCTGATTGAGTGCTTCCGCAAGAACATCGTCCTTGGCGAAGTCGTCGCCGAACACCTTCACGCAGTCGTCGCCGTCGCGATAAATTGTCTTGTTGTTTCGTACCGCAAGTACTCTGTCAAGTTTCATTTTGTCGCCCTCCGTTACGCCTTTACACCGCTTTTGCGTTTGCGGTAACTTTGTTTGAAGTCGTGCGCTTCGTCCTCTTCCGTCACCTTGTCGCCCGGCAGTGCTTTTTCGTGAAATGTCTTGCCGTAGTAAGCGTCAAGATACATTTGTCTGATTTCGCTCATCAGCGGATAGCGCGGATTTGCGCCGGTGCATTGGTCGTCAAACGCCTGTTCCGTCATGTCGTCCAGGCGTGCAAGGAAGTCAGCCTCGTCCGGAACGTAATCGCGGATTGTGGGCTTAATTCCGACAACGGTTTTAAGGTCGTCAATCGCGGCAATAAGTCCTTCCAGTTTTTCGTGATCGTTGTCGCCCTTTATGCCGAGATACTCCGCCACTTCGGCGTAGCGGCGCAATGTGTGCGGATGGTCGTATTGAGGAAACGTACCCATTTTCGCAGGTACTTCCGCCGCATTGAAACGCAACACTTCGTCCAGCATCAACGCATTAGCAACGCCGTGCGGAATGTGATGGAATGCGCCCAGTTTGTGCGCCATGCTGTGGCACACGCCCAGGAACGCATTTGCAAACGCCATGCCTGCCATTGTAGCCGCGTTTGCCATTTTTTCACGCGCTTCAACGTCGGTCTGACCGTTTTCGTAGGCGCGCGGCAGATATTCGAAGATTGTCTTGAGTGCCTTAAGCGCAAGCCCGTCGGTGTAGTCCGTCGCCATCATGGAAGCATACGCTTCGAGGGCGTGGCTAACTGCGTCGATACCGCTTGCGGCGGTAAGTCCACGGGGTGCGCTCATGTGGTAGTCGGTGTCAACAATTGCCATGTTCGGCAACAGTTCGTAGTCGGCAAGCGGATACTTGACGCCGGTCTTTTCGTCGGTGATTACGGCAAACGGCGTAACTTCCGAGCCCGTACCTGCCGACGTGGGAATTGCAACAAAGTACGCCTTTTCGCCCATCTTGGGGAAGGTGTACACGCGCTTGCGAATGTCCATAAAGCGCATTGCCATGTCCATGAAGTCCACTTCGGGATGTTCGTACAGCACCCACATGATTTTGCCTGCGTCCATTGCACTGCCGCCGCCCAGCGCGATTATTACGTCGGGGGCAAAGGCGCGCATTTGTTCCGCACCTGCCTTAGCGCATGCAAGCGTGGGGTCGGGCGCAACGTCGAAGAAGCAGGTATGTGCAATGCCCATTTCGTTGAGTTTGTCCTCAATCGGCTTGGTGTAGCCGTTGTTGTACAGGAAACTGTCCGTAACGATAAACGCCTTCTTTTTGTGCATCACCGTCTTAAGTTCGTCAAGAGCAACGGGCAGACAACCTTTTTTGATGTAAATCTTTTGCGGTGCACGGAACCACAACATATTTTCTCTCCTTTCGGCTACGGTTTTGATATTGAGCAAATGCTTCACTCCGACGTTTTCACTGACGGAGTTACCGCCCCAACTGCCGCAACCGAGGGTAAGCGACGGAGCAAGTTTGAAGTTGTAAATATCGCCGATACCACCCTGCGAAGATGGAGTGTTGACAAGCACGCGGCAGGTCTTCATACGTTCGTAAAATTCCTGCAGTTTGGCTTGTTGCGTTACCGTGTCGAGATAAATGCTTGACGTGTGGCCGTAGCCGCCGTCGGCAATAAGATGTTCCGCCTTGGCAAAAGCGTCCTCTATGTCCTCCGCCTTGTACATGGCAAGCACGGGGCTCAGTTTTTCGTGAGCAAACTCTTCGCTGAGTTCCACGCTTTCAACCTCGCCGATAAGTATCTTGGTGCCTTCGGGTACATTGACGTTGGCAAGCTGTGCAATGCGTGCGGCAGGCTGACCGACTATTTTCGCGTTCAGCGCACCGTTGATAATGATGGTTTTGCGCACGCGTTCCGTTTCCGCAGGGTCAAGGAAGTAGCATCCGCGCTTTGCAAATTCGTCCCGCACTTTGTCGTAGACGTCGCTAAGCACGATTACCGATTGCTCGGAAGCGCAAATCATACCGTTGTCGAAGGTTTTGCTGTGAATAATGCTGCTTACGGCAAGCGTGATGTCGGCACTGCTGTCGATGATTGCGGGCGTGTTGCCTGCGCCGACGCCCAGCGCAGGTTTGCCGCTGCTGTACGCCGCACGCACCATACCGGGACCGCCCGTTGCCAGAATAATGTCAGCCTCTTTCATTACAAGGTTGGTCATGTCAAGGCTGGGGACATCAATCCAACCGATAATATTTTTCGGCGCACCTGCCGCAACCGCCGCGTCGAGAACTACCTTTGCCGCCGCAATCGTGGATTTTTTAGCGCGAGGGTGCGGGCTGATGATAATTCCGTTGCGCGTTTTGAGAGCGAGCAAAGTCTTGAAAATAGCCGTCGAGGTCGGATTGGTCGTCGGTATAACTGCGGCAATCAAGCCGATCGGTTCGGCAACCTTGCGTATACCGAAGGCTTTGTCCTCTTCGATTACGCCGCATGTTTTTGTGTCGCGGTACTTGTTGTAGATGTATTCCGCAGCGTAGTTGTTTTTGATTACTTTGTCCTCAACCACGCCCATGCCCGTTTCCTCTACGGCAAGTTTCGCCAAAGGAATACGCATTTTGTTTGCGGCGAGCGCGGCGGCGAGAAAAATCTTGTCCACCTGCTCCTGCGTGTAGGTTGCGTAATTGCTTTGCGCCGCACGCACCTCTGCGATTTTTTCTTCCAATGCCTGTACATTGTCTACGATTCTTTCCATGGATACCTCCGTGAGCCACTCGTAATGGCAAAGACATTGAAAACAGTAATATCCGGGCAACACAATCTGCCAAGCTACTGTTTTCTAATTATAAACTCTATTTCAATTATTGACAAGTCCATACAATACAATGTCGAAAATTTTGTATTGCTCGGCTTTGTCACATGGTCGGTTTTATCCGCGCACTCCGGTCACCGCAAGCACGGCAAGTTCTCTCGCGAGGTTGGCGTTTTTGACCGTTATGTCGTCGGGCACTTTAAGTACCGTCGGGGCAAAATTCCAGATTGCCTTGACCCCTGCCGCAACAAGTTCGTCGGCAACGATTTGCGCCTGACTTTCGGGGACGGTAATTATGCCGATAGTAATGTCGTTATCGTGGCAAAATTCGCTCAGCGCGCTTGGCGGAATAACCTTGCGACCGCCATGCAACGGCTTGTCCTCGATGTCAACCGCGCCCACGATGTTTATGCCGAACTCCGCAAAGCCGTCGTGGTACAGCAAGGCTTTGCCGAGGTGTCCGACGCCTACCAGCACCGCACTTACGGGTGTGTGAATGTCGAGGGCGGCTTCGAGATGGGAAACAAGTTCCGTGCGCACGTACCCGACCTTGGGTTTGCCTGCACCGCTTACCATCTGTAAATCCTTGCGAACCTGCACTTCGCCGAGGTTCAACGCCTTGGCAACGGCTGCGGACGAAACATATTCCGCCTTGGACATATATTTGACAAAGTGAAGGTAATCGGGCAATCTGTTGAGCACCGAAACCGGGATTTTGTCGGCAGTGTTCATTTGCGAAACTCCTTTGTGTGTAAATGTGTTTGCGAGTATTGTCGCCTGCGCTTGCAACCTCCGTGGTAGCGGACAGCACATACGCAAGACAACCGACAACGGAAACGCCGGAAACGTGGCTTTTCCTCGCCGCTTTTGTTATCGATACAATTATATCGATATAATCGATTTTTTGCAAATACTATTTTGGTCGAAAGACATATCAAAATTGATATAAAACAAGCGTTTTAAGCCAAATTTGCTTGATTTACCGCAAAAATGTTGGTATAATTTAGTCGAAAATTGTAAAAAGTCCAATAAATGACGCTCGACCCGAACAACACAAGGTCAAATAAAGAGGTAATTATGAACATTCAACACCTTAAATATGCCGTGGAAATTGCCAAATACGGCTCGATAAGCAAAGCAAGCGAAGCGCTTTACGTGGCGCAACCTAACCTCAGCCGCGCGATAAAAGACCTTGAAAAGGAACTGGGAATTGTTATTTTTGATCGTTCGGCAAAGGGCATTGTGCTGACCCCCGACGGCGAATTGCTGGTACAACAGGCCCAAAGCGTACTGCGCCACATAGACGAAATAGAGGATATGTTCCACGAAAACAGGTCGGGCAAATCGGTGTTTTGCATAAGCGTGCCGAGGGCAAGTTACATTTCGCACGCCTTTGCGGAATTCAGCAAGAAGTTGAGCGACCGCGAACAATGCGAGGTGTACTACAAGGAAACCAACGCTCTGCGCGCAATAAACAACATCGTGCACAGCGACTACAAACTGGGCATCATTCGCTACGCCGCGCGTTACGACAAGTATTTTAAGGATATGCTTGAGCAAAAGGGATTGGAATACGAACTTGTTGCGGAATTTTGCCACGTACTGATTACAAGCAAGGACAGCCCCCTTGCGGAAATAGACAACCCCACCGCCGCCGACCTGACAAACTACATCGAGGTTGCGCACGCCGACCCTTATGTGCCGTCGGTATCTATGGCGGAACTGAGGAAAGAGGAACTGCCCGAGGACGTAAGCCGTCGCATTTTTGTGTACGAGCGTGCCAGCCAGTTTGACGTGCTTAGTGCCAACCCCGAAACATTTATGCTTGTGTCACCCGTGCCGCAGGAAACGCTGGACCGCTACGGACTTGTACAATTGCCTTTCCCGGGCGAAAACAAGGTGTACAAGGACGTGCTGATTTATCCGCATGGATACAACTTTACGGAACTCGACCGCAGTTTTATGACCGAGTTATGTAGCAGCAGACGTAAATTTTTGGGATAGGGTCGACTGCGCCGACGCAACTTTTTTTGATTGGAATAGCACGGCGAACGAAAACACCATACACGGATTTTGTTAAGTGCAAAAGCCTTGTCTGCACCGCTTTCGCCACCGACGAAACATTACCAAAACGAGCAAACACAAGCACGCAAGTAAAAGCGTTTTGCACCTTTGGAATTGGATTATTTCAATTATTCAGGGTGTTTGCGAACAAAAATACACCCTCGCGATGAGGCTTGTACCGTCACTGTAGCTTACCGCCGTACTTATGGCTTCTCTGCGGAAAAGAATATTCCGATATTGTCCGTGATGGCAAAGTTAACCAACGGCATAAATCGTTTTCACAAAAAGTTGCAGAAAAAAAAAATCAAAAAAAATATGCTTTTGACCGCACGTCAAAAAAGTTAGCGAATATCATTGACTATTTTTTCATAATTTGCTAAAATACTTGGGCAAGTGAAATTTGATATGCAACTTTTGCACCGCCGAATGTCGCCATGGCATGCCAAAGCAGTCAATTTGCAACAGAAATCCGACTTGCGCTACCGCTACAGCAAAAGCGGAAGAAATTTAATACGGAGAGATGGTCGAGCGGTTTAAGGCACACGCTTGGAAAGCGTGCGAGGTTAACAGCCTCCGCAGGTTCAAATCCTGTTCTCTCCGCCAAGATGAACCCAACTGAACCCATAAAAAGGTTAAAGTTCGGGTTCATTT
>ERZ1673738.525-NODE-525-length-67972-cov-15.154277_pt1 | contig 67972 bp, 67 predicted proteins | sample MGYA00580198_ERZ1673738 | MGnify/ENA primary metagenome ERZ1673738 (study PRJEB41218, sample SAMN15661784) | gut metagenome | host: Homo sapiens | place: Canada: London | collected 2015-08-20/2019-03-30 | study: EMG produced TPA metagenomics assembly of... | reverse complement strand
TTCCGGAGTTCGTTCCGAAAAACCAAGGGTATCCGATTTGGCGCAATGATTTTGGAGCTAAAAACGGGGCGCAAGCGAAACGGCGGGTTGAAGCGTATTGACATACGCGAAAGTCGCCGTTATCGCGCAGCAACTCGTTTTTAGCCCAAAAGCATTCGCCAAATCAGGCGACGCGTTCCACTACGACGGGAGTTGGATTCGGGCGGCGCGGCGCGAGCCTGTACGCGTTGCGCAGATAGTCTATCGCCGAGTCCAGATTCGTTTCGTCGTTGTAGTGGATCATCAGCAGCGGTTCGCCTTGTTTTACCTGCGTACCGATTTTCTTGACTTCCGTCACTCCGACATACGGGTCGATTTTTCCGCTTTTTGTGGTTGCGAGAATCTGGACGGCTCTGGCTATCATGCCGGAGTTGATGTTGTGCACATAGCCGCGCTTGGGGGCGGGGAGCTTGCGGGAGTGTTTGGGCATCGGGTATTTTTGAGGATCGTCGAGCCACGGCGCGGAGCCGCCCTGCGCCTTTATCATCTCGATAAATTTTTTGAGGGCCGACCCGTCTTCTACCACGCGCTCCACGGACTGTTTCGCCGAGAGCGTCGAGCCCGCCACGCCCGCGAGCCGCAGAATTTCCATGCCGAGCTTGAGGACGAGTTCTTTGATGTCGTCGCTGCCGCCGCCGCGGAGGAAGTCGAGGGCTTCGAGGACTTCGAGGCCCATGCCCACGGAGTTGCCGAGGGGCTGGTTCATGTCGGTGATGAGCGCCACGCACCGGTGTTTCATGACGCGCGCCACGCGGGTGATTGTGCGGGCGAGCTGCCGCGCCTGCTCGATGTCGCGCAGGTACGAGCCGTTGCCCCACTTGACGTCCACGACGAGCCCGTCGGCGCCCACGGCGAACTTTTTGCTCAGGACGCTTGCTGTAATGAGCGGCAGGCTCGGAATGGTGGCGGTCATCTGGCGCATTTTGTAGATTTTTTCGTCTACGGGGGAAATGGAATTGTCGTGTTCGCAGATGGCGCAGCCGACAGTTGAGAGCTGCTTTTGGAAGTCTCCGAGGGAGAGCTTTGTCTTGAAGCCGGGAATCGAGGACATCTTGTCGCCCGCAGTCAGAACGAAGTCTTCGTCGGGGCTTGTCATTCCGGGGACGACGACCCCGCATGCGGCGCCGACCGCGGCGAGTATGAGGGAGGTTTTGTCGCCTACGCCTCCCGTGGAGTATTTTGCGACTTTCGGGCGGGTTATGTGGGAAAGGTCGAGGGTTTCGCCCGTGAGGATCATTTCGTCGGCGAACACGGCGGTTTCCTGGGCGGCCATGTCTTTAAAGAATATTGCCATAATGAGCGCGGCCATTTGCGATTCCGGCATTTCGTCGTCGAGAATGGAGTCTACTATGTTGCGAACTTCTTCTTCTGTGAATTCGTGCCCGTCGCGCTTTTTTTCTATAAGGTACGCATAGGATGCTTTGATTGAGGATTTGCCGATGATTTTACGTATAGCCATAATTGAAGTCTTTGTGTGAATGTATTAAAACTGCGCGGCCGCGCTAAATCCGAAAATCCGCGCGGGCTGTCTCCCTTAGTCTCTTAAACAGCACATTTTTTGAAAAAAGTCGAGCTTAAAATCGGGGCCGGCAAAAGATTTCTCCGGCGGGCGTTCGGCCTTTATCATCTTATTGAGACAATCTTGCGGGCTTGGCGTTCATATTTTTTGGCGGGAAAAACTTTTAGCTTGGCAATTGCGCGCAATAGGGTAAGAGATTAGTGAAAATGGGAGAAAAGTTAAACAACGAAGGCGGACGGACTTTTGAAGAGTCTCTGGAAGAGCTCGAGTCCATTCTGTCGGAACTCGAAAATTCCAAAATACCCCTGGACGAGCTGGTGGAAAAATATACCCGCGCCAAGGCGCGCCTCGCCGACTGCCGGAAGAAGCTCGAGGCGGCGGAGCTGAAAATCGGCAAGCTGTCGGGCGCGGAGGTCGAAGGGTTCCCCGCCGCGGCGGAATAGTCCCGCGCCTCAGGGCAAGTTATAGTGCAACGATATGTCCATACTTTCCAATATAAAATCCCCCGAGGACGTAAAGGCCCTCGCCCCGCAGCAGCTGCCGGAGCTCGCGGAGGAAATCAGGCGCGAGATAATAGCAGTCACCTCCAAAAAGGGCGGGCACGTTTCCCCCAACCTCGGGATAGTGGAGCTTTCCATAGCCCTGCACAGGGTGTTTTCCACTCCGAAGGACAAGATATTTTTCGACGTATCCCACCAGTGCTATACGCACAAGCTCCTGACGGGGCGCAACAACGAGAAGTTTGAGGCGCTGCGCCAGACCGACGGAATAAGCGGCTTCTGCAACAGGTTCGAGAGCGAGCACGACGCCTTCGGAGCGGGGCACGCGGGGACGGCGGCCTCCGCCGCGCTGGGGTTTGCCGCCGCGCGCGACCGCAACGGCACTGACGAGAATATCGTGGCGGTGCTCGGCGACGCCGCCCTCACAAACGGGGTGACTTTCGAGGCGTTCAACAACATCGCGACCACGACCAAGCGGATGATTGTCGTGCTGAACGACAACGAAATGTCGATAGCAAAAAACGTGGGCGCCATCGCAAAATACCTGAACGAGGTCATAACGAACCCGCGCAACAACAGGCTGTACTCCGACATGAACGCCTTTGTCAAAAACCTCTTCGGGGAGCCGGCCGCCAAGTTCACCGAGAAAGTCGCGCGCGACGCCAAGGGCTTCATTCTCCCGTCGTCGTTTTTTGAATACTTCGGTTTCATGTACCTCGGCCCGATAGACGGGCACGACATACCGCTGCTCGAAAAGTATCTCAATTATTGCAAGCGCTCCACAAAGCCCATACTTTTGCACGTCTTGACAAAAAAGGGCAAGGGTTTGGAGGTCGCCGTGCGCAATCCGGAAAAGTTCCACGGCGCAACCCCCTACGACATCGTCACGGGGGAATCCACGTCGAACTCCGACAAGTCCGTCCCGAACTACCAGGACGCGATGGGCAAGACCCTTCTGAAACTCGCCCAAAAAGACCCGAAGATCGTGGGCATTACGGCGGCGATGGCCTCCGGAACGGGGCTTTCTTTCCTCAAAAAAGACCTGCCCGCGCAGTTTTTCGACGTGGGGATAGCCGAGGAGCACGCCGCGGTTTTCGCCGCGGGCATGGCGTGCCAGGGCTTCAAGCCCGTCGCCGCGATTTATTCCACTTTCATGCAGCGCGCCTACGATTGCGCAATGCACGACGTCTGCCTCCAGAATTTGCCCGTCACTTTCTGCCTTGACCGCGCGGGGCTCAGCCCCAACGACGGGGCGACCCACCACGGGCTCTTCGACATATCCTTTTTGAGGCCGCTACCCAACGCCGTGGTGATGCAGCCCTCCGACGAGGACGAGCTTGCCGACATGCTCTACACATGCGTGGAGTCCGGAAGGCCGTGCTTCATGCGCTATCCGCGCGGCAAGGGCGAGGGCGTTCCGATGAAGGAGACTCCCGAGAAAATCGAGATAGGCAAGGCGGAAGTCCTGCGCGAGTCCGACTCGTCCGCGACGATATGGGCGCTCGGCAACATGGTCAGAGAGGCCCTAAAAGCCGCCGAGGAGATAGAGACGGAACTCGGGGTGAAGATCGGGGTTGTCAACGCCCGCTTCGTGAAGCCGCTCGACAGGGAGCTTCTTCTGAAACAGGCGGACAAAAACAGGCTGATTGTGACTGTTGAAGACCACGTTGCGGCGGGCGGATTCGGGAGCGCCGTGGCGGAAACCCTGCTTGGCGCGCGGAAGAAGTGCGGGGTCTGCATAATCGGCTGGCCGGACAGGTTTATCCCGCACGGCACCGATGTCGCCACTCTCCGCGCCCAGTTCGGAATGAGCACGACCCAAATCATGGAGAGGGTAAAGCAGGCTCTTCAAGAATCGTAGGATTCGCGCCGCAGTTTGCGGCGGCAGTTGCAGGCTCTTTGCTCCTTCGGAAAAATCGAGCGGATTGGCGAAACCGCGGCGCTTGGGGCGCGGATTGCGTGGAGCGTCCGGTTTCTCCGCCTGCATTCCGGCGAACCGCGCGCTTGCGTGCCGATGGGGTTGTTTTTTTGCCCAAATTCAGTGAAATTATTATATAATTTCGCCTCCGGCTGCCGTTTTCACGCCGGCGCGCGTCGGCGGCCATGCGCATAGCGCATTTCCCGCAACGCCGCCAGTTTCGCGAATGCGCATGGGATTGGGGCGCTTTCCGCCCAGAACGTGTGTCTTATATTTGCGGAGCCATTCGGCCGCCGGCCGCGCCGCCGCTTTCCGGCAATTCCACCGGAGGGTTCTCAATCCGAACCGCCGGCAATTTCCAGCAGTTCGCGCAGCGCGTATACCGCGCCCGTCCGCCCCGAGGCGTCGGAGATACGCGCTATTATTCCGGCCTCTTCCAACTTCTTTAAGAGCGTGAAAACGGTCGGCCTCGACGCTTCTTCAAACCCGATGGAAGTCTGCGTAAATACCGGCTTGGAAAAAATCGCGTCCAACAGCATAATTGCGTACTTTGACGAAGTCATTTCCAGAATGCGCGACTTCGTGCGGGCGTAATACTCCATTATCGCCTTTGCCGCATTGTAATTGGAATCTGCCTGCCATATCGCGGCATCCAGAAAAAAGCTTATCCACTGTGTCCAATCGCCGGTTTCAGTTATCGCCCTGAGCGAGTCTTTGTAGGACATTTCATTTAATTCCAAGTACTTGATAAAAACGGGCGGATTGCCGTCGGCTCATTTAAATTGTGTTAAGCAAAGCGCCAAATTGCTTAACGCAACTGTAATTGTCGTAAATTTTTCAACAACCGGACGGATTTGCTGTAAGTATTCCGCCGGTTTTCTTAATGCAAACTGAATTGCTTTAAGTTTGCTTAACGCAATCGGCGCATTGGGCATTTCGCGGGCGGAGGCGGCGTTTTTTTGACGCGGACGAAAGTTGTTTTGCACTGCGCCGGCCGCCGCGGATTTCCCTCTATATCCAGAAGAGCGATATTATCATCACTATTATCGAAAACGGCGCGCCGAATTTGAAAAAGTCTTTAAACTTGTAGCCGCCGGGGTTCATCACGAGCATGTTTACGGGCGAAGATAGCGGCGTCATGAAAGCCGTGGACGACGCCACCGCCACCGCCATTTCGAGCCCGTGGGGATCTGCGCCCATGGTTTGCGCGGCGGCGATCGCAATCGGCGCGAAGAGTATTGCCGTGACGGTGTTTGCGATGAACATCACGGTCAGCATCGCGAGCGCGAAAAGCCCCGCCGTCACCGCGGTCTCCCCGTATCCGCCGAGCGCCCCGAGCACAGTGTCGGCGGCGAGTTTTACCCCTCCCGTTTTTTCGAGCGCGGCGGCAAACGGCATCATGCAGATTATCAGCATGAGCGCGGGCCAGTATACAGACTTGTAGGCCTCGTCCATGCTAAGGCATTTGAAGGACACCATCATCAGGCAGCATATCGCCGCGGCGACGACGTTTTCCGCCGCGCCCGTGGCCATCAGCGCGACCATCACGAGCAGGCTTAAAATCGCGCCGCCCGCGCGCCCGGGCGAAGCGGCGGCGGTTTCGGACTCCTCCGGCAGATTCAATATTATGAAGTCGCGGTTTCGGGATTTCAGGCGGCGTATGGACCCCCACTTGCCGAATACCAAAAGAATGTCGCCCACGCGCAGCCTGTGCGAGAGTATGCTGCCGCCGACCGCCGCGCTGTTGCGCCTTAGCCCTATGGCGTTCAGCCCGAACGCGCTCCTGAACTTCGCCTCCGTCAGCGTTTGGCCTATCAGCGTGGACTCGGGAAGTATCGCTATTTCCGCCATGCCGATTTCGGCGGAGCGCTCGGAGAAATAGCCGCCCGAAAGAGGAAGCTCGCGCAGCAGAAATTCCGCCGGAATTTCCGAGCCCAACGGGTCGCGCAAGTCGCACAGAAGCAGGTCTCCGGCGGCAATCTCCGCATCCGGCGCGGGTTCTATCAGCGCCCTTTCGCGGCGGGTTTTGCGCTCAATGCAGATTATCCCGAAAGACGGCCCCGCGCGCGGCCCGAATTCGGATATTTTCATGCCGGCCAGCGGGGAGTCCGGCAGAACCTCGAATATCTTTTCGCGCGATTCGAGCCGGTAGTCGCGGACGAAGTCGGAGAGCTTCCGGCGCGCGCCGCAGTTGCGGTTTTCGGGTTCTCCGTCCGGAAGAAATCTGCGCACAACCAGCATGTAGGCGATTCCCGCTGCGAGAACCGTTAGCCCGATCGGGGTGACTTCAAAGAATCCGAAGCCCTCGTACCCCTCTTTTATAAGCGCGCCGTTTGCGATCAGGTTGGGAGAGGTTGCGACGAGCGTCGTCATTCCGCTTATTATCCCCGCGAATGCGAGCGGCATCATCAGTTTTGAGGGCGGTATGCTGCGGCGTCTGCAAATGCCGAGGGTGACCGGTATGAAAATCGCAACGACTCCCGTCGTGCTCATTACGGACCCCAACAGGGCGACGGAGCACATCAGCATGGCTATCAGCGCCGCTTCCGATTTCCCCGAGCGGCGGAGTATCCAGTCTCCGACGGCGGCGGAAACTCCGGTTTTCGCCAGTCCGGAACTTATTACGAACATCAGGGCGATTATTATGACGCTCGAGTCGGAAAACGCCGCGAACGCCTCTTCGGGCTCCACTATCCCCGATATTACGAGGACGACGAACGCGCACGCGGCTACGGCGTCCATGCGGGGCCTTCCCGCGACGAAGGCCGCGACGCACGCGAAGAGAAGCGCGAGTACAAACGCGAGTTCGAAATTCATTTCCGTAAATGGCTGCGTTGCCATTCAGAAATGGCGAAACTAAGCGGAGTTTTCAATCCATAAAAGAGGGCGCAAGGCACATTCCGAATTTTCCGGCGCAGAAATTTCGGAAGTCCGTTGTCTGTCGGTATATTAAAGTTTAAATATGAAAAAAAGCTTGACTGCTCAAACCTTTGAGAAAAAATATATTCTATAAACCTTAAACGTTTGATTTTCTATGAAAAAAGTTTTATTTGCCTCATTGTTCTTATCGGGAGCCTGCGTGTTGAGCGCCGCCGATCTCACATGGGTTGGAGGAGAAGGCGACAGCTCAGGGTTCAACTTCTCGGATTTTGGAAATTGGGAGCCCTCAGGATACAGCCCGTCCGGATTCGACAATGTGACTATCGGAAATTTCACCGCGACTCCCTCTTCGAGCGACAATCAATACAAGATTAACGGTTTTACGGAAGTAAACGATCTCAGGATAGAAAACCTCGTCTTGCCGGATTCCGTGAGGTTTTTTATATATACCGTGTCGAGCGGCACTCCGACAATAAACGGGAATGTTTTTGTCGGCAATATCGACGTCGGCGGCAACGGCGGCGAATGGCGCAGCCCGAATATTCGCGGGTACGGGGTGGATTTTGTCGTCAAAGGTTCAATTACGATAGCCCCGACGAGCGGGACGTCCCAGAGCAACGCCTCCGTGCTCACTTTCGGCGGAACCAATAGGAGCGGGTTTTTCAAATCGCTTTCCATAGGCGAAAACGCGGCGGTCGATTCGTCCACGGGCTACAAGACGGCGGTTTATCTCGACGCCTCTTATGCTGGCGCCAATCTCGAGCTCGCCGGAGTAAATCTGGACGGCAGCACTCATAATTGGGCGGTAATCCACGGGGTTGTGCAAATGAACAATTCCGCGGACGGGCAGAAGTTCGCGTCTCTCATGATAGGCAGAAACGAAGCGGAGAAGTATTGCGACTCGCATGTTGCCATCGGCGGATTGAACGGTTCGGGCAGGATTACCACAAAGCTTTTGAGCGACGATTCCAACGCCGCCACTTCCTATCTCACCTTCCAAAACGCGGAGGGGGTAAACACGTCGTTTACGGGTTCCGTCCGCAGGGCCATGAGCAATTATAGGGACAATGTGGCCTTTGTAATGGACGGCGCGGGGACGCAGAGCGTTTCGCTCTCCGGCAATTCCGGCGCCGGCGTCGTAGGAGTGACGGTGAAAAACGGAACGTTTTACCTCGGCAATTCCGATTCCTCCGGCGCGCTCGTCATGGAGGGCGGAAAGTTCGGCGCGATAAACGGCGGCACCGCTTTCGATTCCGCGGTATGGAAGGGTGGGGCGTTCTCGTTCGCAAACCACGAAACTTTTTACGGCGGAACCCCCGACAAAATAACTGTGACCGGGACTTTTTCAAAGGAAGCTGAGGGGCAAATAGCCGTGGACTTTGAAGGCCTCGACGCAACCGACCTGATCGGTTATACGTTCGACCTCATCTCCGCCGGCGTGGTTGACGGGACCTTTTCAAGCGACGCAAACGACGATTTCGCCGCCCGAAATCTGCTGAACGCGATGGCGGACTTCGCGTGGAACGGCAATGCCCTGCAAGTGACGTTCTCGCAGGTTCCCGAGCCGGCGGCGTTCGCCGCGTTGATAGGCGCCGCCGCCCTCGCCCTCGCCGCGCGCCGCGGGAGAAGATAGGATTTTGAGCATTGCGCAAAAAAAGCTCCGGCAAACCGGAGCTTTTTTTTGCGGTAGGTTGCGGTTATCTGAACCTCTCGGGGAGGGTTTTTACGAGGTCTTTTAGCTTTTCGGCGGACTCTTTTTTGCACACGAGCGTCGCGTCTTTGGAGTGCACTACCACCAGACCGTCGACCCCCATCAGGGCGGTGGCGCGCCCCGCGGCGTCGAACACCGCGCAGTTTTTGGAATCCGCCGCAAACAGCTCTCCGACCGCCGCGTTGCCGTCTGCGCCTTTGGGCATGTGCCGCTCCGCCGCCGCCCACGAGCCCACGTCGTCCCAGTCGAACTGCGCCGGCACCGTCCACGCGTTATCGGCGCGCTCCATCACCGAAAAGTCTATGCTGATTTTCTCGATCTGCGGGTATAGCCTCTCCGCCGCTGCGGAAAATCCGGAATCCGGCGCCGCGGAGATTTCGCGCAGGATTTTGCCGGTCTCGGGCGCGTTTTTTTCTATCGCGGCGAGAATCGCCGAAGTCTTCCAGACGAATATTCCGGCGTTCCAGTAAAACTCCCCGCTTGCGGCGTATTCGGTGGCGCGCGCGAAATTCGGCTTTTCGAAAAATCTTGCGACTTTGTAGTATTCTCCGAAATCGGCGGAAAACTTTTCCCCGCGGCGGATATACCCGTATCCCGTGGCGGGAAAGGTCGGGATTATCCCTATCGTGACGAGCCCGCCGCCGCTTTCGGCGACTTCAAACGCCGCCCCCACCGTGCGCGCGAACGCTTCCGCGTCGGAGACGACGTGGTCGGAGGGGAAGACGGCAAACGACGAATCTTCGCCGCCCCCGATCCTTTTCAGATAGGTCGCAGAGAGGCCTATTGCGGCCGTCGTGTCGCGGCCGGCGGGCTCGACGATTATCTTGTCGCGCGCGATTTCCGGACAGGCGGCGGCAATCGCCGCGACCTGCTCGGCGTTCGTCACGACATAGATGTTTTCGGGCTCGACCGCGCGCCGCGCGCGCGCGTAGGTCATTGAGAGCAGGCACGAATCCCCGCCCGTCACGTTCCAGAGGTGTTTTGGCTTTGACCTGCGGCTGAGCGGCCAGAAGCGCTCGCCGGCTCCGCCCGCCATTATCACGGCGTATCTTTTCATATTGTATTTTGTATCCATCTTTCGGGGCGGGCTGTCAATTTATTTGGGTTTCCGCCGCGCGGCGCAAAAAGGGTTTGCAATATTTTTTCCGCGCGGATAAGTTCAACGGAGAAAGGCGGTTTTGGCATGGCGAGAAATTTTTGCGCAATCCTCCTCGCGTTCGGATACGCGGTTTTGTTCGTCGCGCTCTCATTTGTGGTAGTGGCGGACAATTTTTATTCATACAGGGACTTCGGGGAGTTCTCGTATTTTTCCTTTGTCCCGTTCGGGTTTTTCGCGGTGTGCGCGCTTGCGGTCTATGCGGCGCTCGCGTACATGCGCTTTCTTGCGCCGGCGGCGGGTCCCGTCCTCCTGGGGTTTTTGGTATTTTGGGCGGCGTGCTTTGCGCATTGGGGTTTCCCGTCCGGCTGTTGGGCGCAGGGCGGATTTCCGCTGTCGATGCGCGCGCTTTCTGCGGCGTTTTTGGCGGGCTCGCCCGCGCTGTTTTTCGCGTGCGGGGCGTCTATTATGCGCGCGGGGCGCGTCCGCAGGGCGTGGGCGATGTTCGCGCTTTCGGCGGTTGTGTTCGCGTATTTTTGCGCGGCGGAAATCGCGACGTTTTCGCTCGCGGCGTGCGCGTGCGTTGCGCTGGCGTTTGCCGCAGCCGCGCTCTCGCGCTCCGCGGGAAGGTTTTTTTCAGGCGGGCGTTAGCGGCCCGCCCCTCCGGCGGAGGGCTGTTCGCCCTTCATCGCCTGCAAGGTTCTCACCCTCGGCAGGAAGTACGCTATTATCCCCAACAGGGGGAAGAACGAGCACAGCCGGTAGACGAACTCTATCCCCGAATGGTCCGCGATTTCGCCGAGCACCGCGGAGGCGATGCCCGCTATCCCGAATGCGAACCCGAAAAATATTCCCGACACCAGCCCGACTTTCATCGGCAGAAGCTCCTGCGCGTAGACGAGTATCGCGGAGAACGCCGACGAGATTATGAACCCGATGGCAATGCTCAAAACTATCGTCCACTCGAAGTTCGCGTAGGGCATAATGAGCGCGAACGGCGCGGAACCGAGTATCGACCACCATATAACGAGCCTCCTGCCTATCCTGTCGCCCACGGGCCCGCCGACGAGCGTTCCGAGCGCCGCCGAAAACAGGTAGACGAAAAGCAGCATCTGCGCAGTCCGCACGCTCGCCCCGAATTTCTCCATCAGGTAGAAAGTGTAGTAGTTTGAAATGCTCACCGTGTAGAAGTTTTTGGAGAACACCAGAAACATCAGAATGAACATCACAATCCAGACCGTGCGAGCCGACAGCTTCCCCTGCGGGCCGCCTGCCGCGGCGGGGGCGGGGGCCTCCGGCGCGCCCCTGCGCTCGGCTATTTGGCGGGCGTACCACCTGCACGCGGGCACGAGGGCGATTATCGCGAGGGCGGCCAGCATTGCGAATTTGGCCACTCCCGCCTGCTCGCGCACAAATAGCGCCGCCAGCAGCGGCCCCAGCGAAAAGCCGCACGAGCCGCCGACCTGGAAGATGGACTGCGCCAGCCCGCGGCTCTTGCCCGCGGCGAGCGACGTTATGCGCGATGCCTCAGGATGTATTATCGACGAGCCTATTCCAGAAATGAAAACCGCCCCCATCAGCGAATGCACGCTTCCCGCGACCGATATGAGTATCAGCCCCGTCATGGTGCACAGCATGCCGAGCGGCAAAAACCACCCTGCCGGCCGCTTGTCGAATATGTACCCGAAGATCGGCTGCATTATCGAGGCCGAAATTTGGTACGTGAACGCCACGAGCCCGATTTCGCCGTAGGACAGGCTTAGGCTGGTTTTCAGCAGCGGATAGATCGCGGCGACTATCGACTGCATGGCGTCGTTGAGCCCGTGCGCCAGCGACAGCGCGACGAGTATTCCGAGTATGAAGCCGTTTTGGGATTTTTTTGCCATTGCGGAAAATATCCTCCCGTCCAATCCCCGTTGCAACACTTCTTCCTCGAAAATTCCGCGGGGGAAATGGCGCGGGGCCGCCGGCTTTATGCAGGCTTCCCGCGGAAGCGGTACCGTGCGCCTTGTCTGGCGGGGCAGCGCCGGATTTCGCGGGGAGACCGTCCCGCGCGCGCCTGTCGCGCGCTGCGTAAGCACGGATTTCACGCTTCGGGATCTGTTCACCCGGGGCGGCAAAATCGCCACTTTTTTCGTTGAATGCCGTTGGGGGGCGGTGTTATTTTCCGTCCGACGAAGATGAAAATCCGGAGGCTTAAAATAGAGAATTTCCGCGGCATTGTTGACGAGACAATAGATTTCGACCCGTCGTTTACGGTGTTTGCGGGGCGCAACGGCGGCGGGAAATCCACGATATTGGAGGCGATAGCCATAATGCTGTCGAGGCTTTCCGGGAGGATGTCCGGCAACGCCGGAGACTGCGCGAGCCTGGGCGGGAGCGACATCACCTACGGCAAAAAATCATGCCTCCTGCGGCTGACGCTGTCTTCTCCGGAGGACTCGATAACCTTGACTCTCGGGCTCGACAGCGACGGGAACGAAATGGAGGACTCCGCGGCGGCGGACGCGTGCGCCGCAAAGCTGCGCGGGGTCTTTTCAAAAGTCGGCGATCCCGACTGCGAGTTGCCTGTATTCGCCTACTACGGCTCGGATAGGAACACGTCGGGGTTCTGCGCGCCGCGCCCGTCGGAGGGAATGGACAGAATGAGCGTCTACAACAACGCGTTTTCGGCGGGCACGAATTTCGACGGATTTGCGGAGTGGTTTGCCGCCGTGCTGCTCGAAAGGGAGCTCGCCGTGTCGGAGGCGGCGCGAATGCCGCTGAAACGCGGCAACCGCGCGCGGGAGGAAATCGAAAAAAAGTACCGCTTCATTTCCGAAATAAAGGGCGCCCTGCGCGAGTTTTCCCCAACGCTCGAAGGGGTTTACGTGGAGGACGGCAGGCTGTTCGTCAAGCCGCGCGGGATACCGGCGGAATATCTTTCGCAGGGCGAAAAGAGCGTGGCGGCGCTAATCTCGGACATCGCCCTGCGCATGTCGGGCGCGAATCCGGCGATGAAAAAGCCGCTCTCGACCGACGCCATAATAATGATAGACGAAGTGGATCTGCATCTGCACCCCGACTGGCAGGCGCAGATAGCGGTCAAGCTGCAAAAGATTTTTCCCAATGCCCAGTTTATAGTTTCGTCGCACTCGCCGTCGGTGTTCTCGGTAGTGAAGTCCGTCTACAAGCTCGACGAGGACGGCGACGGGACGATGAGGCTCGCGCGTTCGTCGCAGTACGGCAAGGCGCCCGCCGACATACTCGGGACTTTCCTGAACGCCGGCCGCGAGGGCTCCGTAAAGGCGGAGATAGACGCGATGTACGAAGCCCTCGACGCTGGCGACGCGGGCAGGGCGATGAAAGCAATAGCGCGCCTGCGCAGGATAATTCCCGACGACCCCGAGGTTCTCAGGGGCGAGTATCTGGCGCGCGCCATCGGCTCTTCAAACGTTAACGGCGGGACAAATGCGCCACATTGAAAAACCCCGCGAGGAGGACGCTCCCGACGCTTTCAGGTACTGGAAGCGCAGGCACCCCAACGCAAAGTATTACCGCTTCAAGGACGCGCGCGTAAAGCGCGTTCTCAAAGACGCCCTCATCGCGCGCCAGAAGTTTTTGTGCTGCTATTGCGAGAGCCGCATAGACGGGGAGAATTCGCACATAGAGCACATAGAGCCGCAGATGGGCGGGCTTTCGGAGCGCAGCATGGACTACTCGAATATGGCGGCCTCCTGCATACGCGACCCCAAAAAGAACGAGCCGGATTTCGTCCCGAAGACTTTTGAGGAGCTCGTCGGCAGCACCCTTCACTGCGGCCACGCGCGCGGCTGCAATCGGGTTGTGTCGCCCTACGATGAGAGGTGCGAGAGGTTTTTCGAGTACTCGTTTTCGGGGCGGGTTTCTGTCTCCCGCGCGCTGTCGGACCCCGACGAAATCGCGCTCGCCGAGGACAGCATCGAGTACTTGCGGCTGAACGTGCCGTCGCTCGTGCTCCTGCGCAAAATAGCTATGTTCGAGGCGGTGAAAATGCTCGGCGACGGCGTGCCTGCGGAAGCCGTTTTGCGCGAGTCCGGCGGAAAGCTTCCGCCGTTTTACTCCGCCGCAAAAACCGCCGTGGGAAAGGCGCTCGGGGAGGCGGAACCCGCGGGGCGGGGCGAACTTCCGGAGCAATTTTCTTGAACGATTTTCCGCAATCGGGATTATTTCCCCGAATGGCTGAAAAATTCAAGGTTATCGTTAAGTCGGCAGACATACGGCGGAGGGTTGGGGAGCTCGCAGCGCGCCTGCGCGAATGGGCGGGTTCGGCGGATTCCCCCGTCTGCGCCGTGTGGCTCGCGGAGGGGGCGATGTTTTTCGCTGCCGACCTCCTGCGCGGCATGGCGGGCTGCGGGCTGGAAATCCACTCGGTCAAAGTGTCCTCCTACGGAAATTCGCTCGGGGCGGAGGGCGAGCCGCGCGTGCTCTCGCCGCTGCCAAACGTCAGAAACATGCGCGTGCTGATAATAGACGACGTGCTCGATACCGGCAAAACCGCCGCCGAGATGTCGAGAATTTTCCTCAAAGGCGGCGCGGCGGAGGTGAAAATCTGCGTGCTGCTCGACAAGCGCACTGGCGCGGAGAAATTCGCGAAGGCCGATTTTGCCGGATTTGAAATCGGAAACGGTTTCGCGTTCGGATACGGAATGGATTTGCGCGGAAAAATGCGCGAGCTGCCCGACATAATGGAACTCGCGGAACCGGACGTTTAAAAATGAACATAGGGTGCCATCTGTCTTTTTCAAAGGGCTACGAAGCCATGGGGCGCGAGGCCCTGCGGCTTGGCGCGGACTGCTTCCAGTTTTTCAGCCGCAACCCGCGCGGGGGAGCCGCCAGGCCGTTCGACGCCGCGGACGCGCTGGCGCTCGAAAAAATCGCGGAGGAAAACTCATTCGGGCCGCTTCTCGTCCACGCGCCTTACACTTTCAATCCGTGCTCCGCCGACGCGGGGCTTCGGGAATTCGCGCTCACAGCGATGGCGGAGGATCTTTCCAGGCTCGGCGCGTTCAAGGGCGCGCTATACAATTTCCACCCGGGCTCGCATGTCGGGCAGGGCGCCAAGAAGGGTGTGGAGCTTGCGGCTCGCCTGCTTTCGGAGGTGTGCTCCGGAAAATTTTCCGCAAAAATTCTCGTGGAGACGATGTCCGGAAAGGGCAGCGAAATAGGCTCGACTTTCGGGGAGATCGCCGAAATTCTGGAGAAGTCCGGAACCGACGCGGGGGTATGTTTTGACACGTGCCACGCATATTCCGCCGGCTACGACATCGTACGGGATCTCGACGGCGTGCTTGGGGAGTTCGACAGAACAATAGGCCTCGAAAAATTGAAGGCCGTCCATCTCAACGACAGCATGGCGCCGTTCAACTCCAAGAAGGACAGGCACGAAAAACTCGGGGAGGGAACCATCGGCTTGGAGGCGGCAGGGAGGATTGTCAACCACCCTGCGCTGCGGGGGCTCCCGTTCTATCTCGAAACCCCAAACGACCCAGACGGCTACGCGCGCGAAATCGCCCTCGTCCGCAAAATGCGGGGGGAGCCGTGAGGCGCGGAAGGAGGCGCGGCGGAAAACTCCGCCGCTTCCTGCGCGCTGTTGCCGCGGTTTTGTCCGCCGCTTGTAAAGCCCTGCGGATTGTTGCAAAACTTTCGCGCAAATACAAATTCGCAGCAGCTCTGGTTTTTTTATCGGCGCTTCTGCTCGCCGTGGCGCATTGCCGCAAGCCGCGCGGATACGTAAAGAGCCCCGCGGAAGCCGCGTACATCGAGGGGCTGCGCAAGAAGTACGCCGCGGCGCCGCGCAAGCTCGGCGCGGACGAAGCGGCGGGAGTAATACGCGCGGCGTGCGGATTCATTTCCCGCGCCGAAAGCGCCCCGAAAGGCGTGTACGATTCCGACGAGGCCGTCGCCCTGCTGCTCGGCACCGCGCTCATGGAAAGCGATCTCGCGCCGCGCTTCCAGAACTCGCGCGGGGACGCGATAGGGCTTTTCCAGGTGGAGTACGGAACCTTTCGGGATTTGTGGGACAGGTCGATAAAATACAAGCACCCCGGGCTGCGGGCGGAGATAATCCGCGAGTTCGGCGGCGTGCGCGGGGATATAGAGTTTGAGGATTTGCAGAACAGCGACGAGCTTTGCGCGGTGTTCGCGCGCATGAAATACGCGGAATTTCCCGACAGGATTCCCCGCGACATAGCCGTAAGGGCAGCCTACTATAAAAAGTTTTACAACACGAAATACGGGGCGGCGAAGGAGTCCGCCTACATCGCAAAAAAGAAAAGGGCGCTCTCCCGCCGGAGCGAATGATATTATTCTTCGGGGTTGAGGACGAACATTTGGCAGTTTGCGCAGTCGAAGCGCACCGGAAATCTCCCGTCCGCCGACCTCAAAAAGAGCGGCTCTTTGAATTTTTGCGGCAGTTTCCCCTCTTTGCGGCACATGCCGAGCTCGCGCAGAATGCAGTGGCGCGCGCGCATAAGCGGGATTGCGGAGGCGTCGCCGCCTGCCTCCGGCGCGCGGGAGGATATTTCAAAGCCCATCGCGGCGTACAACTTTTCCGCCCCGGCGTTGGCGGCGTTCGCGCGCGCGTCGCATTCGAACGGCGGATTTGCAAAGCTTATTTTGCGCGGCAGCGGGCGGGAGTATGAGGTTCTCGATTTTTCGTATTCCGAAATTATCTTTTCTTCGAGCCCGCGGACGAGTCCGCGGCGCAGGGCGTTGGCTTCGGAGGCCCTGATTCGCGGCAGGCTGCGGCAGCAGATTTGCGGGGCTGCGCAGTCGAACGGCGTATCCCCGAGGCGCGCGAGCGATTCCGAAAGCTTTTCCCGCGCGGCGCCGAAATTTTCCGCCGTTTCAAAACCGGATTTTGCGCGGCGGATCTCGAATCCGAGCGCGCGGCGGTCGCATAGCCCAATCGAAAATATGTAATCGGTTCCCGATTCCCCGACGCAGATTTCGGCGCGCATTTTTCGAGAGGATTTTCCTGCCAGGGCGGCCTCGAACTTAACGTCGCGGTTGCGCCAGATTTTTGCGGACGGCGGAATTTTCAACCGTTCTTCGGGGCGGCCGACGAACACGCGGTTTCCGGACACCCTGCCGACGCGCGCGCCGAATCCTTTGCCGTTCTCGTCCTCGAAAAACAGGCCGTCGCCGTTCGAGAAAATTTTGTCCGCGCCGGCGAATTCGAATCCGCCCGCGAACGCCGAGCGCGGCGCGCCGATGAACTCCCCGCGCGCCTTCGGTGTGGAAAATCCCGCGCAGCCCCTCTCGATTCCGCGCAGGTGGTATTCGCAAAATAGGCGGCTGAAAGACTTTTTCGGGTCGGGCCTGAACGCCGCGCGGCTCTCCCCGAACGACGCCCTTTCGAGCCCGCGCGCGCCCAGCTGCCTGTCAAGCTCGGCGCGGTAGGCGGCGGTTATGTTTTTGACGTATCCTGCGTCTTTGAGCCTCCCCTCGATTTTGAAAATCCCGACGCCGGCGTCCAGCATTTCGCCGAGCGCGGACAGCCTGTTCATGTCGCGCAGGCTCAGGTAGTATGCCGGAGGCGCGACGCGCCTGCCGCGGGAGTCCTCAAATTCGTATTTCATTCTGCACGGCTGGGCGCACTCGCCCCTGTTGCCGCTCCTGCCGCCTATTTTGTAGCTGAGGTAGCACTGCCCGCTGTACGACACGCAGAGCGCCCCGTGGACGAAGCACTCCACCGGAACATTTACGGCGCGGGCGGTCTCGGCGATTTGCCGGAGCGGCGTCTCCCGCGCGAGCACGACCGCGGCGAACCCCGCCGCTTCGAGAAACCTCGCCTTGTCCGGCGAGTCTATGTGGCACTGGGTGCTCGCGTGGAATTTCACCCGCCTGCCGGCTGCGGCGAGCAGCCCGAGGTCCTGCGCGATTATCGCGTCCGCTCCGGCGTCCCAAAGCTCTTCCGCCATGCGCGCGGCCTTTGGAAGTTCGGAGTCGAAGAGAATCGTGTTTAGGGCGGCGTACACCTTGCAGCCGTAGAGGTGCGCGAAACGGCACAGGTCTGCGATGTCGCCGGCGGAGTTCGCGGCGTCTTTGCGCGCGCCGAATAGCGGGGCGCCTATGTAGACGGAATCCGCCCCCGCGAGAATCGCCTCCCGGGCGGTATGCGCGTCGCGGGCAGGGCTAAGAAGCTCGGGCGCCATTGGATTCGGAGCTCCTGCCGGACGGGAGGAGCAGCGCAGCGCACATCGCGGTTAGGACAGCGAGCGCCAGCCACCCGTCCGTCATTCCCGCGCCCCCGAGGATTTCGCGCGGGCCGTCGCTTGTGATGTCGAAAGTCTTTCGGTACGCCATCAGGCAGAATACGATTCCCGCGTGGAAGCCGACGCACGGCCACAGGGATTTGGTTCTGATGTACAGAAGGCACAAAAACGCGCCGAACATGAACAGCCCCCCGAACCTGGCGAAGCCGAACTCGTAGGCTATTCCGACCGTGTCGTACCACGCGACGAAAAATCCCATGTCCCATGTCGCGCTTCCGCCGCCCGGGAGCTTGTCCCAAACACAGTCCGGCACCTTGAAATGTTTGTAGGCGAAAAACAGCGAGCTCAAAACGACCGCGGAGATCGGGCCGATGGCGGTGTAGAAGGAGCGCATGATGAGCCCGCGCATTATTATTTCTTCGAGCAGCGCGACCGTCAGCGCCCCGGACAGCGCGCCCAAAAGCGCGGAGGCGAGGGTCGAGGCGTCGAAAGTCTTGTCGGGAGACGAAACCCCGAACGCCCATTGCAGCCCGAATATCGCCGCGGCGAGCAAAATTCCGAATGCGAAAAACGAAAGGAATGAAAGGAGAGCCCCGAACCCGATTTTCATTCCGAGATTTGAGAGCGAAAACAGCCCGCATTCCTTCATCATCCACGGGAAGCCGAGTATTATGGGCGCCCAGCGGAGCCTGTCGTAATAGACGTCGAGATGTTTGCCCAAAAGCCATGTCGTGGTTTCCGACGGGCTTGCGGAATGCAGCCATTCAACCGCCCAGTATGCCGGCGGCGTGAGGACCGCCGCAAATAGCGTCGCCCCGAGGTATATGAATAGGAAGAGCCCCACCCCCTTGAAAGAACTCCGTTCGGGCGACAACCCGAAGAGCATCATTTCTCTCTCTTTTTTCAGAATCATAATAAAAAATATGCGCCCAAAAAAAATTTTTTCAACGAATTTTATTCGCCCGCCTGCGTCGACGCCCTGCGCGGTTTTTTTGTTGAACGCGGCGGGGTCTCCGTGTTATTGTAAATTTATGAGAGTTTTTTTATTCGCATGCGTTGCGGCCGCATTGTGCGCCGGAGCTTTCGGAGCGCAAATAGGCGCGGACGAATCCGGAATAACGGCGGAGGCCTATGTTTCGTCCTCCCGCGGGGACGACGCCAACGACGGTTCCCGCGACAGGCCGTTCAAGACGTTTGCCAAGATACCGAAGAAGGACGCGCGGATATTTCTGCGCAAGGGGGACGTGTTTTACGAGCCTCTGTCGGGGCTCGAAAACTGCGTTGTGGACTCCTACGGGAGAGGTTCCCAAAAGCCCCTGATCTGCGGGCTTAGAATTATAAAAAACCCTTCGGCATGGGAAAACATGGGCGGCGGCGTCTGGCGGCTCGACATGGATAAAACCGAAAATTTCGCGGGGCGCAATCCGCCGGCGCAAGAGCGCGGCAAGCTCTTCAACAACATAGGCGGCATATACGACATGTCCACCGACGAGCTGCACGGCAGGGTATTGAGAAAGCATTCCGACCTCAAAGAGGACTGGGACATGATAGTCTCTTCCGAATTCCGGAGCGACAAGGTGACGCCCGAGACTTTCAGATACCTGCACTTGAAGCTCGGGCGCAATCCCGCGGAGTTCGGCTCCCTCGCCCTCATCGCCTACGGCAACGGGATAAGCGGCCTTAAAAACTGCACGGTGCGCAACGTGGCGATAAAGGGGTTCGGCAGGCACGGGCTGACGGGCTGCCGCGGCGGAAAAATTGAAAACCTCGAAATCGACCTCATAGGCGGGAGCGTGCTCGTCGGCTTCCCGAATTGGGTCAGGCTCGGCAACGGCATAGAGTTTTGGATAAATTCGCCTTCGTCGCGCTCAAACATACACAACCGCGTGACGGGGTGCGTCATAAGCCGGACTTTCGACTGCGGCTCGACGATTCAGGGCAGGGCGCAGAAAGGCAAAAACGTCGCCGAGGACATAGTCTTTACTGGCAACAAATATTACAGGTGCCGCCAGGCGTTCGAGCACTGGCTCTCTGGCGGCGACGCCGGCCGCGACCCGATAGAGTACAAAGACTGCAAATTTGTCGGCAACTTTGCGTGGGAGATGGGCGACAACGGGTTCAACTCCCCGTATCTCCAAGACCTCAACTTCCTTTCTTACGACCGCAAGCCCGCGGCGATGACAATAAGGGACAACGTCTGCTACGGCGCGGGTGCCTACGCGGGCACGGCGAACCGCTCGTCGGATTTCGGCGGCAACACGTTCTACGTCTTGCGCGGCAAGCCGCTGCTGGTGGAGCTCAGGTGGGGCAAGGGCGGAAATCTGGTGATACCCGCAAATTCGGAAGAAGATATAAAGAAGTACCGCGAGATTTCTGGAGACGCGACGAGCAAAATAACCATAGTCGACGGGTCCGGCGACGCCCTGCGCGAAAAGCTTCTCGGCGGCGACTTCAAATACGTCAGAAAATTTCTCAAAAAAACAAATAACTGAACAGGCAAACAAGGGGAATGCATATGAAAACATTTGAAATTGCGGCGGGGATTCTTGCTGCGTCCGCGCTTGCGGCCTGCGCCTTCCAGCCTTCGGAGGCGGACAAATACGGCGCGGACGAATCCGCGATAACGGCAGAGGCCTATGTTTCGTCCTCCCGCGGGGACGACGCCAACGACGGTTCCCGCGACAGGCCGTTCAAGACGTTTGCCAAGATACCGAAGAAGGACGCGCGGATATTTCTGCGCAAGGGGGACGTGTTTTACGAGCCTCTGTCGGGGCTCGAAAACTGCGTTGTAGACTCCTACGGAAGGGGGAAAAAGCCCCTGGTCTGCGGCATAAAGTATTTGAAAAATCCCTCCGCATGGGAGGACATGGGTGGCGGAGTCTGGCGGCTCGACATGAATAAGACCGAAAATTTCGGCGGGCGCAATCCGCAGGTTTCCGGGCAGACGAAGCTCGTCAACAATCTCGGGGCGATATACGATTCCGCAACCGATACCGTCCACGGGCATAAGGTCAAAAAGCTCGACATGCTCAAAGACGACTGGGACTTTTTCGCGGGCGAGGAATACGAGAGCAAAAAGATAAACGCCGAAAGTTTCAGGTGGCTCTATGTGAAGCTCGGCAGAAACCCGTCCTCGGACGGCGCGGAGCTCGGAATCGTAACTTACGGCAACGGGATAAGCGGCCTTAAAAACTGCACGGTGCGCAACGTGGCAATAAAGGGGTTCGGCAGGCACGGGCTGACGGGCTGCCGCGGCGGGAGAATCGAAAACCTCGACATCGACCTCATAGGCGGAAGCACCCAGCCCGGATACCGGACGTGGGTAAGGCTCGGCAACGGAATAGAGTTCTGGATTACGGGCTCTCCGGAGTCTTCCGGAAACCATAATTACGTTTCGGGTTGCACCATAAGCAGAACCTACGACTGCGGCTCGACCATTCAGGGCTCAACGGAAAAGGGCGAGATCGTCGCCCGCGACATAACATTTACGGGCAACAAATACTACCGCTGCCGCCAGGCTTTCGAGCACTTTCTGACGAACCGCGCCGGCGGCAAATCCGCATATGAGGACTGCCGGTTTGTGGGCAACTTCGCGTGGGAGAGCGGCAACAACGAATTTTTCACCCCCGAGCCGCGCGACAACAACTTTCTGACCTACGACCGCTACCGCAAGGGAATGGTCATACGGAACAACGTATGCTACGGCTCGGGCATCTACGCGGGAACGCGCGGCTGGGCGACGGATTTCGGCGACAATGTGTTCTACGTGGAACAGGGGAAGCACAATCTCCTATTCGTCTATCCGTGGGACAACCGGGGGCTGACGATTCCCGCCAACGGCGAGGCCGACATAAAGAAATACCGCGAAACTCTCGGCGACGAGACGAGCAAAATAATCCTCGTCCCCGAATCGGAGGCCGGAGCCGCGCGCGGAGAGCTTCTCGGCGGCGACTTCAAATACGTCAGAAAGTTTCTGAGAAAAAAGGGCAGGTAGCCCGCTCCCGCCCGAATTCCGCGCGCTCCGGTTTTGCGTAAATCGGGGGCGCGCTTTTTTCGGTTGCGCCCTATTTGCGCGCCTTTCGCGCGCCGAGCAGGTATTCGGCGTTGCCGTCCCCTCCGAGAATGGGCGACGGCATTGTCGCGAATATCCGCGCGTCCGGGAAATTTTCCGAGATGAATGCGGAGATTTTCCCGAGAGCGGCCGCGCTCTCTTCGGATTTTAGCACGCCGCGCCTTTTGCGCGCGAGCTTTGCGGAGCTCTCAAACTGCGGCTTTACCAGGCACACGGCGGTTCCGCCCTCCTCTACGAGCGCCCAGATGTCCGCGAAAACCTTTTCGAGCGAGATGAAGGATAGGTCGGCGCAGACGAATCTGAAAGCCTTTCCTCCGAACGAGGCGGGGGTGAGCGAGCGTATGTCCGTCCCCTCCATGTTCCGCACCCTCGGGTCTGCGGCGAGCTTGGGGTGCAGCTGGCCGGAGCCCACGTCGACGCATGCGCTCGAAGCCGCCCCGAACGCGAGCGCGCAGTCGGTGAACCCGCCCGTTGACGCGCCGGCGTCGAGAATGTCGACGCCCGCGAGGTCGGGCCCGAACTTTTTCAGAAACGCTTCGAGTTTCAGCCCTGCCCGCGAGACGTATCTCGATTCGGGGGCGTCGCCGGCGACCTCGAAGGCCGAGTCTTCGGGAAATTTCCGCGACGGCTTGTCCACGGGCTTCCCGCCGCAGCGGACGCGCCCGCCCTCTATGAGCGCGCGGGCTTTCGAGCGGCTCTCGGCAAGCCCTGAACGGAACAGAAGCTCGTCCGCGCGCCTCACTTTACGCCTTTCGGGAGGAGTATTACCTGCACATCGCGCGCGTCGGCAGGGCGCACGGAGGCTTCCGCCGCGGCGTTTTTAACGCCTTTGCCCGCCTCTTTCGCGAGCGTCCATGCGAGGGCGGCGGAGGCGAACAGCATGGCGGCGGCCACGAATACGCCTATCGCGAGCCTCGCGGCCTCGAGCGCGTTGGCGCGGGAGGTTTTCCCCCTGCGGAATCTGAAAGACGGAATTGCGCCTTTCAACCCGCCCGCCCGCTCGTCGGCCGCGCGCTTCATCTTCTGTTCGTCGATTATCATTTGCCCTTATTGTCGGAGAACTTCGGGGAATTATCAAATATATTGTTTGTTTGACAATCCGCCCGTTTCGGGGCTATGTTTTTTTTAAACGGGAGGATGGGTATTGCGTTTCGCGGAGTCGCGGGCGCCCCGCCGCCGGCTATTTTGATTGCTATGAAAAAGTTTGCGGTTTTGCTCGCGGCCGCGGCGCTGGCGCCGGCGGCGTTCGCCGAAATAAAAATGCCGAAAATATTTTCGGACAATATGGTCTTGCAGCGCGGGGAGCGCGTGAAGATCTGGGGCGGCGCGGATTCCGGCGCCGCCGTGCGCGTTGAGTTTGGCGGAAAGTCGGCCTCAGCAAAGGCGGGCGCCGACGGGCGGTGGGAGGTTTTTCTGCCGCCGATGGAAGCCTCAGCCAAGCCGCGGGAAATGAAAGTCTACGAGAACGGCAAGCCGGCCAAGGCGATAAAGGGCGCGCTCGTCGGCGAAGTCTGGGTGACGGGCGGGCAGAGCAACATGCAGTTCGAGGCGCGCGCCATGGACGGCGGCAAAGAGGAGCTCGCCGCGCTTCCGGCAAATCTGCGATACTTCGCCCAGGACAGCGGCAGGATAAGCGAAAAGCCCCTCCGCGACTTCGCTGGGCGGGCGGAGTGGCGGGTTGCCGGCAGGGACAATCTCGCCCACTCCAACGCGGTGGCGCTGTTTTTCGGCTCGCGCATATCCAAGGCGCTCGGCGGCATTCCCGTCGGAATAATAGAGAGCTCGCGCGGCGGCACGCGTATGGTCGGGTGGACCCCGATTGAATTTTTCGAGTCGGATCCGCTGATGGAGCCCGCGCGCAAGATGTTCCGCGCCGATTCCGAAAAATGGAAGGAATCCGAGTTTGAAAAGAGGTCGGAGAAGTGGCGCAGGGCGCGCGGCAAATGGGAGGCGGAAGCCGCCGCCGCAAAGTCCGCCGGCAAGCCGGCCCCGCGCTGCCCGTGGGAAGCGCACGACCAGGCCAAGCCCGACATATCGCGCCCCTATGGGGTCAACAATCCGTCGCTGCTTTGGAATGCTAAAATCTCGCCCATGGCTGGCTATTCGGCGCGCGGATTCCTCTGGTACCAGGGGGAATCGGACTACATGTGGAGCGGTTTCAAGTCGATTTTCGAGGGCATGACGAAGGCCTGGCGCGCGGCGTGGGGGAAGCCCGAAATGTATTTTTTGTGCGTCCAGCTGCCGTCCTATAAAGACAACGGCTGGGAGTACATGCGCTGGGACCAGATGCGCGCCTCCCTCGAAAATCCGAACGCGGGCGTCGCCGTCTCGATAGACACCGGCGACAGGGACGACGTCCACCCGACGGACAAAAAGGCGATAGTCGACCGCCTCGCCGCCATCGCGCTCCACGACGTGTACGGGCGGAAAGATCTGGCCGTTTACGGGCCGGTCTTCAAATCGGCAAAGTATTCGGGCGACACTGCGGAAATCGAGTTCGACCTGCGCGGGAGAAAGCTCGAATGCAGGGGCGCGCCGCGCGGATTCCTCGCAAAGGGGAAGGACGGCAAGTGGCGCGAGGCCTCCGCGAAAGTTTCCGGCGGCAAGCTTGCGGTAAGCACTCTCGACGGCTCCGAGATCCGCGGCGTGCGCTATCTTTGGAAGGGTTGGGCCAAGCCAGACGTGTGCATTTACAACGACGCGGGGCTGCCGGCGTTCGGGTTTTCCGACGAAAAGCGGTGAGTTCCGCAACCCGTTTACAACAATCGAAACGTTTGCTTATTAATATGAAAAAATGCCTGTTTTTCGCGTTCTCCGCGCTCGCGGCGTCCGCGCTGTTCGCAGAAATCAAACTTCCGCGCGTCTTTTCGGACGACATGGTGTTCCAGCGCCAAAAGCCGGTAAAAGTCTGGGGGACTGCGGAGCCCGGGGCCGCGGTGGAAGTGGAGTTCGCCGGGCGCGCCAAGTCCGCAAAGGCGGGGGAGGACGGCAGGTGGTCGCTGTTTCTCGACGCTATGGAGGCTTCCGCCGAGCCGCGCGAGATGAAGGTTTCGGAGAACGGCAAGCCCGCCAAAACCGTAAAAGACATCCTCGTGGGCGAGGTCTGGATTTTGGGCGGGCAGAGCAATATGGAGATGCAGTATTCGTGGCGCAACCTCAAGCCCGACGGCAATCCGCTCATAAGGTATTTCGCCAACCCCTCCCCCGTGCTCTCCGAAACCCCGCTTTCAGACACTTCCGCGTCGTCGGGCTGGCGAAGGGCGGAGGGCGACGATTTGCGGAAGTTCAGCATGGTCGGCTACGGCTTCGCGCAAAGGCTCGCGCGCGACTTGGGGATTCCGGTGGGGCTCGTGTTCACGGCGCGCGGTGGGACGGCTATGCAGACGTGGATTCCGTTCGGGGCGATGGACGGGTCCGAATACCTGAAATCCCGCAGGGAGGAGTATTTCAAGAGCCTGCCCGCTTGGAAGAACGGCGGCTATGAAAAGGCGGCAAAGGCGCACAGGGAGAAGATGGCAAAGCACAAGGCGGCGGTGGAAAAGGCCAAAAAAGAAAAGAAGCGCCCCCCGTCGATGTCGTGGAGCGAGACTGTTGCGCCCGTTCCCGAAACGCCCTTCTTTGCGCCCCGCACCCCCGCGATACACTGGAACGGGAAAGTCGCGCCGCTCGCGGGCTATTCGGCGCGCGGATTTCTCTGGTACCAGGGCGAGAGCAACGCGGGGGATTCCCGCGATCTGTTTGTGGAGACGTTTAAGATACTCGTCGATTCGTGGCGGGATGCGTGGAAAGACCAATCGATGCCGTGGATTTCCGTGGAGCTCGCCTCCTATGCGTACGGCAAGGATTGGGGCGCCGTGCGCGAAGCTCAGCGGGCGGCTGCCGCATCGGTTGGGAACTCGTACATAGCTTCCTCCGCAGACACCGGAGAGGACAAGGACATCCACCCCGCCGACAAGGGCCCCATTTCGGACAGGCTCGAACGCATTGCCATGCGCAGGGTCTACGGCGCGAAGGGCGTCGCGGACATGTCGCCGGAATTTTCGGGCGCCGAGTTTAAAAAGGGCGGGGCGCTCGTGAAGTTCGGTTCGTTCGGCGGAAAGCTCGAGGGGCGCGGAGAGCCGCGCGGATTCGAGCTGAAAATCGGGGGCAAATGGGTTGCGGCAAAGCCGGAAGTCAAGGGCGGGTCTTCCGTGTGGGTAGCCTCTCCCGACGGCGCGGCCGAGCCCGAGGGGGTGCGGTATCTGTGGAAGTCGTGGGCAAAGCCCGACGCATGGCTCTACACTTCGGACGGTTTGCCGGCGTTCGGATTCAGCAAAGAATAGTGAAACATCGGGAGGATGGCAGCCATGAAAAAGTTCGCAATATTGTTTTTTGCCGTGTGCGCCGCTTTCGGCGCTGGGATTCTCCGCGCCGAGATAAGGCTTCCGGAGCTCTTTTCCGACGGGGCGGTGTTCCAGCGCCAAGAGCCGGTAAAAGTCTGGGGGACGGCGGAGCCCGGAGCCGCGGTAGAAGTGGAGTTCGCCGGGCGCGCCAAGTCCGCGAAGGCGGGGGAGGACGGCAGGTGGTCGCTGTTTCTCGACGCTATGGAGGCTTCCACCGAGCCGCGCGAGATGAAGGTTTCGGAGAACGGCAAGCCCGCCAAAACCGTAAAAGACATACTCGTGGGCGAGGTATGGATTCTGGGCGGGCAGAGCAATATGGAGTGGATTCTCGCGAACACCGACGACGCAAAAGAGGCGGTCGTGCGCTCGGACTATCCCTCCCTGCGCTACTTCAAAATGGACTCCAACCGCATTGAGGAAAAGGAGCAGTATTTTATCCCGGGAGCGCGGTGGATTGCGTCAAATCCGAAGGATTCCGGCGGGTTCAGCGCGGTTGGCTTCTACTTCGGGGAGGCGCTTTTGAAAGACTTGAAAGTTCCCGTGGGGCTTGTGAACGTCTGCAAGGGCGGCACCTCAATGCGCGCGTGGACGCCTGCGGAATACATCGACAACGTGCCGTTCAACAAGAGGTGGATGGCGGACTACAATAAGAAGCGCGCGGACTATCTCGCGAACGGCGGCTACGAAAAGCGCGTCGAGATGATGAAGGGGCGGCGCGCAAAATACGAGGCGGCGTGCAAAAAGGCCGACGCCGAGGGAAAACCCCGCCCGAGCATGTGGGAGTACGGCGTGAGCGTGCCGCTTGAATTTACGCATGTGCCGTTCAACGAAGTTCCGATATGGCACTGGAATGCCAAGGTCGCCCCCGTGGCGGGCTATTCGGCGCGCGGGGTGTTATGGTACCAGGGCGAGTCCGACGGCTGGGGGGAGGATCCGAGGTATTCGCCGTCTTTCGTCTTCGGCGAAATGTACGCCAACATGGTGCGCGCGTGGCGCGAGAGGTGGGGCGGCGGAAAGCTTTTCTTCCTTTCCGCCCAGCTTCCCTCCAAAGGCGGCGCGCCCGCGTGGCCGCGCGTGCGCGCGCAACAGATTTCCGCGTCCGATGAACTCGGCGCCGCCGCCTGCGCCAACATAATCGACACCGGCGCGGAGAACGACGTCCACCCGCGCGACAAAACCCTCGTCGGCAGGCGGCTCGAAAGGGTTGCGCTGAACTCCGTTTACGGCGACGGGTCGGTTTTGCCGACTCCGCGCGCGGTCTCCGCCGAATACCGCGCCGGAGGGGCCGCCGTTGGGATAAACTCATTCGGAGGAAAACTCGAAGGGCGCGGAGAGCCGCGCGGGTTTGAGCTGAAAATCGGGGGCAAATGGGTTGCGGCAAAGCCGGAGCTGAAAGGAGGCTCTTCCGTTTGGGTTGCCTCCCCCGACGGCAAGTCCGTCCCCGGGGGCGTCCGCTACCTGTGGAAGCCGTGGGCAAAACCCGACGTGTGGATTTACAATTCCCAAAATGTCCCCCTCTTCCCGTTTGAATTTGAGAAATGAGAAATAAAATGAATATGACAAGATTCCCGAAAACGTTTTTTGCCGCGCTCGCCGTCTGCGCCGCGTGCCTGCTCGACGCCGAGGTCAAAATGCCGTCGGTTTTTTCCGACAATATGCTCGTACAGCGCGGCAAGCCCGCGAAATTCTGGGGGACTGCGGAGCCCGGCGCGGAGGTCGCAATAGAGTTCGCAGGCCAAAAGAAATCCGCAAAGGCGGGGGAGGACGGCAGATGGAAGATAACGCTTTCGCCGCTGAAAGCCTCCTCCGATCCGCGGGAGTTCAAAGTGTATGAGAACGGCGCGCCCGCGCTTTCCATAAAGAATGTCGTAGTCGGCGAGCTGTGGATTTTGGGCGGGCAGAGCAACATGCAGTGGACGCTCGAAAAGACCGACGACGCGCACGTGGCGGTTCCCCGAGCGAACTATCCCAATCTGCGGTATTTCAGAATGAACCAGGGCGCGATAAGCAAAACTCCGCTCGGCGATTTCAGCCCGAGCGCCCATTGGGAAGAGACCGCTCCCGAAAACGCCGGAAGCCAGTCCGCCGTGGGATTCTATTTCGGCGAAAAGCTGCTGAAAGATTTGGGGGTGCCCGTCGGGCTCGTCCAGACGGCGATGGGCGGGACGCTCATGGCGGGATGGACGCCGGAGGAGTATATTTCCCGCGTGCCCTACCAGAAAAAGTATTATGAAAAATATCTGAAAGACTCCGAGGCCTATGTGAAGTCGGGCGGCTATAAAAAGAAGCTCGAGACATACAAGAAGAATCTCGCCGAATACGAGGCCGAATGCAAAAAGGCAAAGGAGGAGGGCAAGCCGAAGCCGCCGGTAAACTGGGGCAAGCTCTCCAAGCCGCTCGAATTTACCCCGTACTCGAACAATATGCTTCCCGTGCAGCACTGGAACGCCAAAGCCGCTCCCCTCGCGGGGCTCGCGGCGCGCGGAGTGGTGTGGTACCAGGGCGAGCAGGAGAGCGGGTATGCCTCGGGCAATCCCGCGGCGGTGGCGGAATTCGGCGCGATGTACGAAAACATGGTCGCCGCGTGGCGCGAGAAGTGGGGCGACGAAAAACTGTGGTTTTTGTGCGTCCAGCTGCCTTCGTACGGCGGCGGAAAGTTATGGGCGGAATTGAGGGCGCAACAGCTCGCGTCGGCGGAAAAGCTGAAACATTCGAAAATCGCAAACTCCATAGATCTCGGCGCGGAAAAGGACGTGCACCCGCGCGACAAGACCCTCGTCGGCGAGAGGCTCGCGAAAATCGCCGAGCGCGTTGTATACAATAAAAAATCGGTTGCGGCGTTTGCCCCCAAATTCGTTTCGGCGGAATTTTCGGACGGCGGCGCGCTCGTGAAATTCGAATCGTTCGGCAAAAAGCTCGCCGGAAAGGGCGAGCCGCGCGGGTTCGAGCTTAAAATCGGCGGCAAATGGGTTGGAGCCAAGCCGGAAATCCGCAGGGGGGCGGTGTTTGTTGCGAGCCCCGACGGAAAGTCGGTTCCCGAGGGCGTCCGCTATCTGTGGAAGCCGTGGGCCAGGCCCGATGCGTGGCTTTATTCAACCGCCGACCTGCCAGCTTTCCCGTTTGAATTTGAGAAGTAGCGCGCATGACAAGGGCACAGTTTTTGGGGCTTCTGCTCTCCGCCGCGTCGCTTCCGGCGCGTGCGGAGTGCGGCGTCTATTGCGCCAGGCGATACGGAGCGAAGGCCGACGGAAAGTCCGACGACACGCGCGCGATACAGGCGGCGGTAGACGCCGCGGCAAAGAGCGGCGGCGGAATAGTGAGGCTTTCGGGCGGGGTTTTTCTCTCGGGCACGGTTTATCTGCGCGACAATATAGGCCTTGAAATCCTCCCGGGCGCGAAGCTGAAGGCCTCCGCGGACAAAAATCTCTACAACCGCGACGACTTCTGCCCGCAGAACGCGGCGATAGAGTCCGAACGCGCTTCCGGTGCGCATTTGCTTGTGGCGCTCGAGGCCGAAAACGTTTCCGTCTTCGGAGGCGGCGAAATCGACGGAAGCGGCCTCGATTTCTGGATGCAGGTACCGGAAAACGCTTCCGTAAAATTTCCGCGGAAATTTGCGTATCCGCGGTGGCGCCCCGGGCAGATGCTGTTCTTCTGCGAGTGCCGCGGCGTGTCCGTCCGGAACGTGCGGCTTTCAAACGCCCCGTTTTGGACCTGCTTCTTCCACGGCTGTTCGGACGTTTTCGCGTCCGGACTGTCGATAAAAAACGATCCGCGCGGGCACAACAACGACGGCATAGACATAGACTCGTGCTCGCGGGCGGTTGTGAGCGGGTGCTCGGTCTCCACCGAGGACGATTGCATAACCGTGCGGGCGAATCCCTCCCGCCTGAAAAACGCAAACGCCCCGTGCGAGGACGTGGCGATTTCCGGATGCGTTCTCCAGTCGACGTGCAACGGCGTCCGGATAGGGGTTGGTAGCGGCCGCATACGCCGGTGCTCGATAGACAACATAATTGTCAAAAACACCTTTCAGGGGATTTCTTTCATCGGCGCCTACCATGGCAGGGGCGGAGCCCAAATAGAGGACGTCCGCATTTCCGACGCGCTGATACGGGCGATGAGGCCGCTGAATATGCTTTCGGACAGCTTTAATTGGGGCAGGAGCGGCGCGAGGGCGTCCATAAGAAATGTGGCGTTTTCCGACTGTTCGTTCGGCGGGGACAGGTCGAGCATAATCGCCGGACATCTCGAAAAAAACATATCCGGCATAACTTTCAGAAATTGCGACTTCGAGATGTCGGGCGGGGGAGCGATACCGAAGAATCCCGTGCGGGTCCGCAACTTGGAGGATTGGAAGAAAAACGGCGACTGCGTTCCCGCGGCGATTATGCTGCGGTACGCAAAAGACATTTTGTTCGACGGCTGCCGCCTGAAAACTTCCGGCGCGGATTCCCCATGGAAGGAGGCGGTGGACGCGTTCGGCGTGGAAAACTGCGAATTCCGAAACTGTCTTTTTTGACGCTCGGGGCGCAAAAAAACGGGGGCTTTTGCCCCCGTTTTTTACACTGCGCTCCTATTTTTTCTCGGAGTAAATTCTCAGGTATCCGAAAAATTCCGGAAAGCCCTTTTTGGCGTTTGCGAGCTTGAACCCGAGCTTGTGTTTCCCGTTCGGAAGGCCGCGGGCGGAGAACAGAAAATCTCTTTCGTTCAAATGCTTGTCGGCAAAAAATTTCGCCGTGCGGATTTTCTTTCCGTCGAGGCTGATCTCGATTTCTCCGGCAATTCCCTTTTCCTTTTGGGCTTCGGCGAAATCCTTGAAAGCCTTGTTGAATTCCGGCGATGTTGTGAGCGTGACTCCCACGCCTTCAAATTCAAAGGTCGTCGAATCCGCGAACTTTACGGAGACTATCTTGCGCGAGACTTTGTCCGCCGAGGGCGCGTCCTCTTCAAACGGCATTTCCGTTATGGGTTTTTGCGGGACGATAATTTTGTCGCCGTCGAATTTTGCGCCGTTTGCCTTCAATACGGCGAGCGCCTGCTTTAATCCGGTTTCGTAGACCTTTTTGGGCGAGTACGAAGTCCCCATGAAGAGTTTGTCCTCGCAGGCTTCGAGCGGCTTCCTGAATTTTGCGGGTATTTTGGAATATCCCATGGCGGTCGCGAGTATTCCGCCGGAACTCGCGGGGTTGCAGTCGGAATCCAGCCCGCAGCGGGTCGAGATGTCTATGGTCTTTTCAAAGTCCCCGTTCCCGTAAAGCAGGCCCAGAAGGATGTACGCGCAGTTGTTCGGAGCGTGTATGTGGCAGCTTCCGAAGTTATCGTCGTGCTTTTTGACGTATTTGTCTTCAAATTTCCGCCATGCGGCCTTCCAGTCCGAGGGGTCTTGGCGGTGCCATTCTATTATGTCGGACATCATCTTGCGTATGCGGCTTTCGGCGGGCAGCGCTTTGAGGGCCTCCGACGCTACGAACTTCATGTCGTCCGACTCGAACGCGAGCGAGTACATCGCCGCCACGTACGCGCCGCAGTATAGGCCGTCGTTGGAGTTTATAGCTCTCCCCGCGGCCTCGGCGAATTTCACCGCCACATTCGGCATCGCGGGCGCCATCAGCCCCGCGTAGTCGGCCTCTATCTGGAAGTCTATGTCGTTGTACGTCGGGTTGACTTTCCACGAGGTCGGCTCCCCCCTCTGGAAGCCGTCGAGCCACGCGAAGCGCGCCGCCCTGTTCGCCGCCCAGAGGTTGTAGGAGGATTCGCCCACGGCGCGGTGGAATTCTACGAGGGGCGCGTCGAAGCCGAAACGCTCGAATACGTCCATGAATGTGACGTCGAGGTAGAGGTCGTCGTAGAGGCCGCCGAATATGGTCGTGGTAATCGGCCAGTTTTCATTCCACGGAATCTTGACGTCGTCGGGTATTATTTTCTGCCTGTATTTGAATTCCGTGGGGCCGCCGTACGTGCAGCCGATTATCTGGCCGGCCCAGCCGCCCTTGATTTTGTCGGCAAGCTCCGATTTTGAAAGCTCCGCCTTTTCTTCGGAGCAACCCAGTATTGCGAAAGAGGCGGCGAACAGGGCTGCTGCTGCCGCGGATAATATTTTGGATTTCATCGTTAATTTTGGGGTTTTTGCGTTGAACGTTTTGGAAAGCGAGGGAATCCGAAAAAGGGAAATCTCTCAAACCTTAAAGCGGCGCGCGCAACACCGCCGACACTATCCGGATTGTGGCGGGCGGGCGGGAATCCGACGCCCATTCGAGCTCCGCCCCGAAGATTTCCCGCGCGGCGGCGGACACGTCGAAGCCGAGCGCTTCGAGCGACGGGCGCATGAATTGCGGGCTCGGGCAGGGAAGCCCTCTCTCCCTCGGGCAGGCGGGCAGCGGGCAGTTGCGGCAGGAGCCGCCGAAGAGCGCGAGCGCGCGCGGCAGCCGCCCCTCGATTTCGAGCAGCCGCGCGTCGATCTCCCTCCGCGCCGCGCCGTACGCGCGCTCGGTCTCGGACTTCGGGTCGGCTTCGGGCGGAATCTCGGGCATCGGGATTTCCGTCAGAAAGAGCTCGCATGCCGCCCCGGGCTCGGACAGAATCGGCGGGTCGGCGGAAAACGGGGGGCAGGCCCACATTTTCCCGAAATTCGGGCACGCCCGGCAGAGCGCCAGAAATTTGCCAACGTCGCGGAACCGCTCCGCCAATTCCGCCGCGGGGATTTCAAATGTTCGGGTCTTTGCTCCGCAAATGTCCACCGCCCCAAAAAAGCTTCCGCGGCGCGCCGGTGCAAGGCTTTTGTCCGAAAAAAACGGCGGCTTGCGCGAAAAATTTTATTTAATTTATTTTTGCGCAAATTGTTAGGTTTTGGATTGTCTCCGCGCCCGCACGTCTCCCCCGCGGATAAAAATTTTGAAAAAAAATGTTGACGCGGAAATTTATAAAATGCATCTTCTATCACTTTCAATTGAAAACGCCAGAAAACTGGCGGCTTTTTTAGTCACGCCCCGGTAGCTCAGCCGGTAGAGCACGTCCTTGGTAAGGACGGGGTCGGCGGTTCAAATCCGCTCTGGGGCTCGCTAAAAAGGTCATCAACAAAACCTATCAAAAGAAAACCGAAAGAACCATGTCGAAAGAATCATTCGTCAGAACGAAACCACACGTAAACGTAGGCACCATCGGCCACATCGACCATGGCAAGACTACTCTCACGACCGCCATCCTGAAGGTTCAGTCGGACAAGGGCCTGGCGCAGTTTAAGTCCTATCAGGACATTGCCAAGGGCGGCACTGTTCGCGACGCGACCAAGACGGTTACCATCGCTGTCGCCCACGTTGAATACGAAACTCCCACCCGCCACTACGCGCACGTAGACTGCCCCGGACACGCGGACTTCGTAAAGAACATGATCACCGGCGCGGCCCAGATGGACGGCGCAATCCTCGTGGTTTCCGCCGCTGACGGCCCGATGCCCCAGACGCGCGAACACATCCTTTTGGCTCGCCAGGTCGGCGTTCCGCAGATCGTAGTCTTCCTCAACAAGTGCGACCTCGTCGACGACAAGGAGCTCCTCGAACTCGTTGAAATGGAAGTCCGCGACCTCCTCAACAAGTACAACTACAAGGGCGACGACATCAAGATCATCCACGGTTCGGCTCTCGGAGCCCTCGAAGGCACCGAATTCGGCGTCAAGTCCATCGACCAGCTTATGGACGCCATCGACGCGGAAATCCCCGAACCGGAACGTCCGGTTGACAAGCCTTTCATGATGAGCATCGAAGACGTGTTCTCCATCACCGGCCGCGGCACGGTTGCCACGGGCCGTATCGAGCGCGGCGTCGTCAAGGTCGGCGACGAAGTTGAAATCGTCGGCATGGGCGAAACCCGCAAGACCACCGTCACCGGCGTTGAAATGTTCCGCAAGCTCCTCGACCAGGGCCAGGCCGGCGACAACGTCGGGCTCCTCCTGCGCGGCATTGAAAAGAACCAGATCCAGCGCGGCCAGGTGCTCGCCAAGCCCGGTTCCATAACCCCGCACACGAAGGCCAAGGCCGAAATCTACGTCCTCACCAAGGACGAAGGCGGACGCCACACCCCCTTCTTCACGAACTACCGCCCCCAGTTCTTCTTCGGAACCGCCGACGTCACCGGCGTCTGCAAACTCCCCGAAGGCGTCGAAATGGTTATGCCGGGCGACAACCTTTCCATCGAGATTGAGCTCCAGAAGCCGATCGCCATGGAAAAGGGCCAGCGTTTTGCTATCCGCGAAGGCGGCCGCACCATCGGCGCGGGACGCATCTCGGAAATCATCGCTTAGTTTTCCCGATTTAAGCCTTCGCCGGAAGGGTTGCGACCTTTCCGGCTTTGGCGTCTAACGAAATTGCGGCGCGAAAATTTTTTTATTGACGCGCCCGCAGTTTCGGATAAAACGCAACAATTTTCAATAATAGGGGTTTAGTTCAATTGGTAGAGCAGCGGTCTCCAAAACCGCGTGTTGGGGGTTCGAGTCCCTCAGCCCCTGTTTGTTCTTTAACGCCCGCGCACTGCTTTTTTCGGGGCTGTTCGGGTGCAACGCAAGCGCGCAAAGCTTCGTCAAAGGCGGCAGACGCACATCACAATGACAAATCCATTTCGCAAAGTCAGACAGTTCTATAATGAGACAGTCACGGAGCTTAAAAAAGCCGCGTGGCCGACGCGCGCCGAACTTTTGAATTCGGTGCTGGTTGTTTTCGTGGCGATAGGCCTGCTCGGCATATTCGTCAGTCTCGCCGACTTTTCCATCTACAATGTGGTCGATCTGCTAACCTCGCTCGTCAGGGGCGGAAAGTAATCCAATGGACGCTTCATCGGACGACAATCGCAAGTGGTACGCGGTTCAGACGCGCTCCAACATGGAGAAAAAGGCGGCGGAATCGCTCAGGCGCCAGATAGATATCGAGGATATGGGCGCGTACATTTCAAAGGACGACATCCTCCTGCCCACCGAAACGATTTCCGAAATCAAGAACGGCAAGAAAAAGGTTCACACGCGCAATCTTTACCCCGGCTATATTTTCGTGCGCGTCAAACTGTATGACGACGACGAAAACTTCCTTGAAAAGCCGTGGTACTTCGTGCGCGGCATAAACGGGGTTATCAATTTTATGGGCGGCGAACGTCCCGTGGCCCTGAAACAGTCCGAAATCGAAAGGATATTCGAGCAGATTGACCAATCCAAGGGCACCGAAAAGCCGAAAGTGTCTTTCGAGGTCGGCGAAGAAGTCAAGATAAACGATGGCCCGTTTGTAAGCCTTACGGGCAGAATCGACGAAATCGATCCCGAGAGGGGCAAACTGAAAGTCAGCGTTTCGATATTCGGCAGGTTTACGCCAGTCGAGCTCGAATACTGGCAGGTCGCGAGGGTCGAGGAATCGGGTAAATAAATTTACGCACAATAAGTTACGCACAGCCTCAGGCGTAGAAAATTCCACAGGAAAACACAAAAATGGCAAAGAAAGTAGTAAAACAAATCAAGTTGCAGCTCCCCGCCGGCGCCGCAAATCCCGCTCCGCCGGTCGGTCCCGCCCTCGGCGCCGCAGGCGTGAACATCATGGGATTCTGCAAAGAGTTCAACGCCCGCACCAAAGACCAGGCGGGAATGGTTCTGCCCGTAGTCATTTCCGTCTATCAGGACAAGTCCTTCACTTTCATTCTCAAATCGCCGCCGGCCGCGGTGCTGCTCAAAAAGGCCGCAGGGATTGCGACCGCGAGCGCCAAGCCCAATGTCGACAAGGTCGGCAAGGTGACGAAAGCCCAGATAAAGGAAATCGTCAAGATCAAGGAGAAGGATCTCAACGCCTCGCAGCTCGAAGCCGCCTGTAAAATCATTGAAGGCACTGCGCGCTCGATGGGCATTGAAGTGGTGGGCTGAGCCCGCAGCCTCCGCCCCGCGTGGGGGCTGCGCCCGCTTGAAGGCGCGGATTCCCGCGAAGGCGCGCGGGCGCAATAAAAAATTTTTCGCCGAAAGGCGTCAACAACCGCACTGCATTAAAAGCAGGAGACAACAAAGCAAAAAGTCATGGTTAAAAGAAGCAAAAGATACAGGAAGGCGGCTGAGTCGCTCGCCCAGAAGCCGTCGGCGCTCGCCGACGCGGTGGCGGCCCTCCAGTCCATGCCGAAAGCGGGCTTTGACGAAACCGTCGAGCTCTCGTTCAAACTCAACGTCGACCCCAAGCAGAGCAACCAGATGGTTCGCGGCACGGTTCGCCTCCCCAACGGAAGCGGCAAAAAAGTCAGGGTCGTCGTGTTTACCGACCACGCGGAATCCGCGATTGCCGCAGGAGCCGACAAGGCGGGTCTCGAAGACCTCATAAAGGAAATTGAAGGTGGCTGGATGGAATTCGACGTCGCCGTCGCCACCACTTCCGCGATGAAGGAAGTCCGCAAGCTCGCGCGCATACTCGGCCCGCGCGGCCTCATGCCCAATCCCAAGAGCGGCACCGTCACCGACGATGTCGAGTCCGCCATCAAGGAAGTCAAGGGCGGAAGGGTTGAATACAAGATGGACAAGACCGCCAACCTTTCGGTCGTCGTCGGCAAGCGCAGCTTCGCCAATGACAAGCTTATCGAGAACGCCAAGGCCGCGCTTTCGAGCGTTGCCGCTACCCGTCCCGAAATGATAAAGGGCAAGTTCATCAACTCCATAACAATCAGCTCGACGATGAGCCCCGGCGTCAAGGTTGACCTCGCCGAAGTTGCCGAATAACGGGAGGAGCCACAAAAATGAGACCAGAAAAAAAATACCTTCTCGAAGAAGCCCGCGCGAATCTCGGCGCGTCCGAGCACGTTTTCCTCGTTAACTTTACGGGCGTGACCGTCGCCAACGCCGCGGATTTCCGCAAGGCTCTCGCCGCGGTGGGCGCGCAGTACCACATCGTAAAGAACTCGATTATCGCTCTCGCCGCCAAGGAACTCAACCTCCCCGACTTTTCGGAGGTTTTGCAGGGCCCCACGGGCGTAATCAGCGGCGGCGACGACGCGGCAGCGGTTGCCAAGGCGGTCGTCAACTTTTTCAAGGACCGCGAAAACGCCACGATTAAAATCGGCGTACTCGGCGAAAAGCTCATGACCAAGGCGGAAGTCGAGCACCTCGGCAGCCTCCCGAGCCTTCCCGAACTGCGCGCTCAGTTCCTCTCGCTGCTTTCGACGCCCGCCAAGCAGATGGTGCGCGTACTCTTCGTGCACGCCGAAAAGCTCGAAGGCAAGGCGGAGTAGTCCGCGCCCGCGGGCGAGCCGCCCGTTTTTGAAAACATCTTGCGCCCGCTTTCCGATAATCTATCGGGGAAGGCGGGCAAAACAAAAACAACTAAAGGACAAGCTTAGGGGGCGCAGCCCCTTAAATGTTCCGGCCGGAACGCTAAGCGTCCAAAGGAGAAATACATCATGGCAGACATTACAAAAGATCAGGTTATAGAATGGCTCAGCGGCCTTTCGGTTCTCGACATCGCCGCTCTCGTCAAGGAGCTCGAAGACAAGTGGGGCGTCAGCGCCGCAGCTCCCGTGGCTGTCGTCGCCGGCGGAGCCGCCGCGGCCCCCGCGGAGGAAAAGGACGCTTTCGACGTCATTCTCAAGTCCGTCGAAGCTTCCAAGAAGATCTCGGTCATCAAGGAAGTCCGCGCGATTACCTCCCTCGGCCTCGCCGAAGCCAAGGCCCTTGTCGAAGGCGCCCCCAAGGCAATCAAGGAAGGCGTCGCCAAGGCCGAGGCCGAAGAGATCGCCAAGAAGCTCAAGGACGCCGGCGCCGAAGTCGAAGTCAAGTAAGCGACTTTGGATTTACGGCATTAAGTCTTTCGCGGAGAGTCCGCGGAGCCCCGCAAAAGGGGTTCCGCGGCTGTCCGCTTTTTACGCTTAAAAATCCCGAAGCGAAAAAACGGGGATAAAATTTAAGTTCTTTAAAAATTTTGCGAAATAACGCTTTCACGCTATTTTGGCGCAGGGCCGCGTTTGGCGGAGGGGGCGGGGGGTATCCGGAGCCGGCGCGCGCACAGATGGCCGCGCAGCGCGCCCGCTTTCCGCCGCGCGGGCAATTCAATCGAAAAAGCCGGTTGCGGCTTTCTCCGGCGGCGGGGGGATTTCGCAAAATTTTTAGAGAATTCAACAACAAAGCATCTCCAAGAATATGTCAGAGCGAAAGAACTTTGGAAAATTGAAGGAAGTCATACCGCTTCCGAATCTAATTGAGAACCAGCTCAATTCCTATGTGGATTTCCTTCAAATGGACGTCCCGCCGTCGAAGCGCAGGCAGGTCGGTCTACACGCGGTATTCAGCGAAATTTTCCCGATAGAAAGCTACGACGGCAAGCACAAGCTCGAATACGTGTCCTACGACCTCGTGGGGCCGAAGATGAGCGAAGTAGAGTGCATAAAGGAGGGCGCGACCTATTCTGTCGCCCTGCACGTCACTTTCCGCCTGCGCGAGGAAGACCGCACGCAGGAAGAGCGCATATTCATGGGTGACATCAACATGATGACCAAGAGCGGCAGCTTTATCGTAAACGGCGCCGAGCGCGTCGTCGTGAGCCAGCTGCACCGCAGCCCCGGCATTTGCTTTGAGCAGACCCTCCACAGCTCGGACAAGATGCTCTATTCTTTCCGCCTGATTCCCGACCGCGGCACATGGGTGGAAGTGCAGTTCGACCAGAACGACCTTCTCTACGTCTACATCGACCGCCGCCGCCGCCGCCGCAAGTTTCTTATCACGACTCTCCTGCGCGCGTTCGGCCACAGCTCCGACCAGGAGATAGTAAACCTTTTCTACAAAGTTGAGGACCTCTCCGTCGACAAGGCTTTGAAGATGGAGAACATCTCGCACTTCGTTCTCGCCGAGCCCGTCACCGACCCCGCCAAGGGCGTCGTGCTCCTCAAACAGTACGAGACCCTCACCACCATCGCCGTCCAGAAATTCAAGGCGGCGAATATTCGCGAATTTAAGGTCATAGACACCACTGTCGACGACGGCGCAATCGTCCGCGCAATCAAAAAGGACAAGACCAAGAACGAGGAGAGCGCGCTCAAATACATCTATACCCAGCTGCGCCCGGGCGAACCCGTGACTACCGAAAACGCCCGCGCGCTCCTGCGCCGCACCCTCCGCGACCCCAAGCGCTACGACCTCGGGCGCGTCGGCCGCTTTAAGATAAACCAGAAGCTCGACCTTTCCACGCCGCTCGAAACGCGCACGCTCACGAGCGAAGACATCGTCGCCGGTACCAAATATCTCTGCAAGCTCAAAAAGGGCGAAGGGGTCATCGACGACATCGACAACCTCGGCAGCCGTCGCGTCCGCACGGTGGGCGAACTTCTCGCCAACCAGTGCCGCATGGGGCTGGCGCGCACCGAAAAGCTCATCCGCGAGCGCATGAACGCCACCGACCAGAACAGCGACTCGCTCACTCCGTCGCGCCTGGTCAACACCAAGGTTATGACGACCGTCATACGCGACTTCTTCGCGCGCAACCAGCTCTCGCAGTTCATGGACCAGATAAACCCGCTCTCGGAGCTCACGCACAAGCGCAGGCTCTCGGCTCTCGGCCAGGGCGGCCTCAGCCGCGAGAGGGCTGGCTTTGAAGTCCGCGACGTCCACCCGTCGCACTACGGCAGAATCTGCCCCATCGAAACGCCGGAAGGCCCGAATATCGGCCTCATCAATTCGCTTTCGTGCTACGCGCGCATCAACGAATTCGGCTTTATCGAAACGCCTTACAGAAAAGTCGAAAACGGCAGGGTTCTCGACAAGATAGACTACCTATCCGCCGACGACGAAGAGGGGCTCACCGTGGCGCAGGCCAATTCCGAAATAAAGGACGGCAAGCTCGTAGGCCGCGTGACCGCCAGAAAGTTCGACGAAGTTTTTGAAGTCGATCCCTCCGACGTCGACTATATGGACGTCAGCCCCAAGCAGCTCATTTCCGTCGCGGCGGGCATCATTCCGTTCCTCGAACACGACGACGCCAACCGCGCGCTCATGGGTTCGAACATGCAGCGCCAGGGCGTGCCGCTCCTCAAAACCGAAGCTCCCTTTGTGGGAACCGGCATTGAGGGCAGGGTTGCCACGGACTCCCGCACGGTCATACTTTCCGAATCCGCCGGCAAGGTTGCCAGCGTAGACGCCAAGAGGATAGTAGTCACCTCCGACGGCGAGATGCCCAAGAAAGTTCAGGGCAAGATAAAGAGCGACCCCGACAAGGGCGTTTTCGTGTACGAGCTGCGCAAATTCATGCGTTCCAACGCCTGCACCTGCTTCACCCAAAAGCCCGTTGTAAAGCGCGGGCAGGCGGTAAAGGTTGGAACAGTCCTCGCCGACGGCGCCGCCACAGAAGACGGCGAGCTCGCGCTCGGCAAGAACGTGCTGGTCGCCTTCATGCCGTGGAACGGCTACAACTTTGAGGACGCCATTCTGCTCTCCGAAAAGCTCATCAAAAACGACGTGTTCACTTCCGTCCACATTGAAGAATACGAAGTGACCGCCCGCGACACCAAGCTCGGGCCCGAGGAAATCACGCGCGACATTCCCAATGTCGGCGACGAGGCGCTCAAAAACCTCGACCGCAACGGCGTTATCCGCGTCGGCGCGGAAGTCAAACCCGGCGACATTCTCGTCGGCAAGATTACCCCGAAGTCGGAGACCGAGCTCGCGCCCGAGGAAAAGCTTCTGCGCGCCATATTCGGCGAAAAAGCCGCCGACGTCAAAGACACCTCCCTCGTCGTCCCCTCGGGCGTCAAGGGCATAATAATGGACGTCAAGACGACCACCAAGAGCGACCGCGAAAACGAGAAAGTTTCCACGAGCGACATCCGCCGCCGCACGCGCAAGATCAACGAAGAGCACCGCGCCCAGACCGACAAGCTGCGCGACGACCTCACCGAGGCGCTCTCCAACGTCCTGCTCGGCGAAAAAATCCCGCTCGACGTCCGCAATTCCGAGACGGGCGAGGTCATCATACAGGCAAACAGGAAGATTACCAAGACCCTCCTGCGCCGCCTCGCCGCGGTGTCCAAAAACATCGACATCGACCCGTCTCCCGTGCGCATAAAGATTATGGAGATCGTCGACAACTACCAGCGCAGGTTCGACGAAATCGAAAAGGAGCGTGCCCGCAAGGTGGATTCCATCGAGAACGGCGAGGGCTCCGACCAGAACGTCATAAAGACCGTCAAGGTTTACATCGCCACCAAGCGCAAGATTCAGGTCGGCGACAAGATGGCGGGGCGCCACGGCAACAAGGGCATTGTCGCGCGCATAGTCCCCGAAGAGGACATGCCGTATCTGCCCGACGGAACCCCCGTGGAAATTTGCCTCAACCCGATGGGCGTGCCCTCCCGAATGAACGTGGGGCAGGTTCTCGAGACGCATCTCGGTTGGGCGTGCAAGAAGCTGGGCATAAAGGTCGCCACTCCCGTATTCGACGGCATAAGCGAAAAGGACATCCGCCGCTACCTCAAAGACTCGGGGCTTCCCGAGAGCGGCAAGGTGCGCCTCATCGACGGGCTCACGGGCGAATATTTCGACCAGGAGATAGTTGTCGGCTACATCTACATGATGAAGCTCAACCACCTCGTAGCCGACAAAATCCACGCCCGCGCGGTCGGCCCGTACAGCCTCATCACCCAGCAGCCCCTCGGCGGCAAGGCCCAGTACGGCGGCCAGAGGTTCGGCGAGATGGAGGTCTGGGCGCTCGAAGCGTACGGCGCGGCCTATACGTTGCAGGAACTGCTTACGGTCAAGTCCGACGACGTGCAGGGCAGAACCAAGATTTACGAGCAGCTCGTCAAGGGAGACAGCTCTTTGCAGGCCGGCACTCCGCAGTCCTTCAACGTTCTGATGAAGGAAATGCAGGGGCTCTGCCTGAACATCAGGCCCGAAAACAGCGACGCGCTCGACAGATAGCGCGCGCTTTCCCCGAAAAGCCAAATTCTAAAAAGGAAATTTTCGTATGGAAGAAAACAACACCAACCAGGCAAATCAGGCCCAGGCGCGCGAAATTCTCGGTTTCGACTCCGAAGCGGGTTTCGATTGCGTTTCGATAGGGCTCGCGTCTCCCGACACGATCCGCTCGTGGTCGCACGGCGAAGTCAAGAATCCCGAGACTATCAACTACCGCACTTTCAAGCCCGAGCCCGGCGGCCTCTTCTGCCAGAGAATTTTCGGCCCGATCCGCGACTACGAATGCGCCTGCGGCAAGTACAAGCGCATACGCTTCAAGGACCAGGTCTGCGACCGCTGCGGCGTCGAGGTGACGACCAGCCGCGTGCGCCGCGAGCGCATGGGCCACATAGAGCTCGCCGTGCCCGTTTCGCACATTTGGTTTTTGAAGAGCATGCCCAGCCGTCTGGGGCTGATTCTCGACATGACGGCCAAGGCGCTCGAAAGCGTCATCTACTACGAGAGGTACGTCGTCATCGACCCGATGAACACGTCGTTTTCGTACATGCAGTTCCTCACCGAGGAGGAATACCAGCGCGCAGTCGACGCGGGCGACGAATTCGTCGCCAAGATGGGCGCGGAAGCCGTGCGCGACCTCCTGCGCAACATCGACCTCGAAAAGCTTGAAATCGAGCTGACCGAGCAGATGCAGGCCACCCGCTCCAAGCAGATCAAGAAGAAGCTTTCCAAGCGTTTGAAGCTCGTCCAGGGCTTCATCGAAAGCGGCGCGCGCCCCGAGTGGATGATTCTGGAAGTCCTTCCCGTCATTCCGCCGGATCTGCGTCCGCTCGTTCCCCTCGAAGGCGGCAGGTTCGCCACCTCCGACCTCAACGACCTCTACCGCCGCGTAATCAACCGCAACAACCGCCTGCTTTCGCTCATGCAGATGAAGACGCCCGACGTCATCATCCACAACGAAAAGCGCATGTTGCAGGAGTCCATCGACGCGCTCTTCGACAACGGCCGCCACGGGCGCCCCGTCACGGGCGCGGGCAACCGCCCCCTCAAAAGCATTTCCGACATGCTCAAAGGCAAGCAGGGCCGCTTCCGCCAGAACCTTCTCGGCAAGCGCGTCGACTACTCCGGACGCTCGGTAATCGTCATCGGCCCCGACCTCAAACTCCACCAGTGCGGCCTGCCCAAGAAAATGGCGCTCACGCTGTTCGAGCCGTTTATCATACGCCGCCTCAAAGAGCTCGGATTCGTTCACACCGTCCGCAGCGCGCGCAAGATGATTGAAAAGAAGTCCCCCGAAGTTTGGGACATTCTCGAAGAGGTCACGCAGGGGCATCCTGTTATGCTCAACCGCGCGCCGACCCTCCACCGCCTTTCGATTCAGGCGTTCGAGCCCGTCCTCATCGAGGGCGACGCAATACGCCTGCACCCGCTCGTCTGCGCCGCGTACAACGCCGACTTCGACGGCGACCAGATGGCGGTCCACGTACCGCTCTCGCTCGAAGCGATAATGGAGGCGAAGCTGCTGATGCTGGCCAGCAACAACATCTTCTCCCCCTCGTCGGGCAAGCCGATTCTCACTCCCTCGCAGGACATCGTCTTGGGCTGCTACTACCTCACCTACGAGCCGAGCCTGAAAAAGGGCAAGGGCGAGAGGGTTCCGCTGCTTTCGAGCCTCCGCGAAGTCCAAGGCGCGCATGCCGAGGGAATGCTCCACTGGCACGACTGGATCGACTACGTCAATCCCGACTACGGCAGGGAAACCATTTATGGCGACCCGGACAAAAAAGTCATACGCACGACTGTCGGAAGGGTGATTTTCAACACCATTTGGCCCGAAAAGATGGGGTTCGTGAACTTCACTGTTCCCAAGGGCAAGCTCGGCGACCTCATCTTGAACACGTTTAAGATTTGCGGCCGCACCGAGAGCGCGCCCGTGCTCGACCGCCTCAAAGCGCTCGGCTTCCGCACGGCGACCCTTGCCGGCATCTCCATCGGTATCGGCGACATGGATATTCCCGCCGAAAAGGCCGGCATCATCGCCCAGGCGCGCGCCAAAATCAAGGAGGTCGAGACCGAATACCACCGCGGCACCATCACCAAGGGCGAGCGTTCCAACAAAGTCATCGACATCTGGAACGTCGCGACCGACGCCATCGCAAAGAAGGCGTTTGAAAAGCTCGCGCAGGTTCCCGTCAAGACTTCCGGAAGGCAGCACATCAACCCCGTTTACTTCCTCATGGACTCCGGCGCGCGCGGCAACAAGGCGCAGGTTCGCCAGCTCTGCGGCGCTCGCGGCCTCATGGCCAAGCCCAACGGCGAAATCATCGAGCGCCCGATTCTCTCTTCGTTCCGCGAGGGGCTGAGCGTCCACGAGTATTTCATCTCCACGCACGGCGCTCGCAAGGGGCTCGCCGACACCGCCCTCAAAACGGCGGACGCCGGCTACATGACCAGAAAGCTCTGCGACGTGGCGATGGACGTCATCATCACCGAGGAGGACGACCACAACACCAACGGCATCTGGAAGGAGGCCATATACGACGGCGACGACGAAATAGTCTCGCTCTTTGACCGCATAGTGGGCCGCTGTTCCAGCGACGACATTCCAAACCCGACCAACCCGAGCGAAATCATAATCCGCAGCGGAGAGCTCATCACCGAGGCAATGGCGCGCCGCGTCGACGCCCTCGGCATTGAGCGCGTCAAGGTCATGAGCCCGCTCACGCACTTGAAGCGCAATTCCATTCCCGCGAAGGCCTACGGCATAGACCCCTCGACGCAAAAGCTCGTCGAGCGCGGGACGGCGGTCGGCATCATCGCCGCCCAGTCTATCGGCGAGCCCGGCACGCAGCTGACGATGAGAACTTTCCACATCGGCGGCGTCGCCCAGTCTGTCAAGGCTCCGGAAATCACCGTCCGCAACGACGGCAAAGTAGTGTACCGCGACCTCCGCACCGTGGAGCTCTCGCACCTCGACCCGACGAGCGGAAGGGAAATCAAGGGGTATGTCGTCCTCAACAAGACCGGACATATACTCATACTCGACGACGACGGCAAGGAGCTTGAAGACTATGCGATAGTTGCGGGCTCGTGGATTACCGCCGCCGACGGGGAGAAAATCAAAAAGGGCACGCAGCTCGCGCGCTGGGACCCGCACAACATTCCGATTCTCTCCGACCGCGAGGGCGTGGTGAAATTTATCGACATGATCGACGGGCTCACTTTCCGCAGCGAATTCGACCCGTCTACCGGCCGCAGCACGATTACCGTCTCCGACCACAAGGAAGACCTCAACCCGACGGTCGCCCTAATCGACAAAAAGACCAAGCAGACGATTTCCCTCTACGCCATTCCGACGGGGGCGCAGGTTGTCGTGGCCGACGGCGACTACATCCGCCCCGGCACGATGATTGCCAAGACTCCCCGTTCTGCCGCAAAGACGCAGGACATCACCGGCGGTCTGCCGCGCGTTGCCGAGCTCTTTGAAGCCCGCAGGCCAAAGGAAGCCGCCGAAATGGCGCGCATAGACGGCATCGTCAAGATGGCGGGCACCCGCCGCAAGAAGAAGCTGCTAAAAATCATTCCCAAGGGCGCCGAAGAGGGCGACGAGGGCGTCGAGGAACACCTCATTCCCGCCAACAAGCGCATAACGGTTCAAGACGGGGACGAGGTCAAAAAGGGCCAGCCCATTACCGACGGCGGCTTTGACCCGAGCGAAATTCTCGAAATCATGGGTCCCAACGCCGTTCAGGAATATATCCTCAGGGAAATCCAGAAGGTCTACCGCTCGCAGGGCGTGACTATTAACGACAAGCACATTGAGGTGATTTTGTCGAGAATGCTGCGCAAGATCCGCGTGATCGAACCCGGAGACTCCGACTACTTCTGGGGGCAACAGGTGGACAAATACGAATTTATGGAGACCAACAGGGCGATTTCCGAAGCGGGCGGCAAACCCGCCGCCGGAGAGCCGATCCTGCTCGGCATCACAAAGGCGAGCCTTGAAACCGAAAGCTTCATCAGCGCCGCGTCCTTCCAGGAAACCACGCGCGTGCTCACGGAAGCCGCGACTCTCGGAAAGCGCGATGACCTCACCGGCTTCAAGGAAAACGTCATTATGGGCAACCTCATCCCCGCCGGCACGGGGCTTGCGGCGTACCGCAAGCTCAGGGTCACGGCCGAGGGCGAGGAATTCGCGCCCCTCACGGAGGATCCGCGCGCCGGAGAAAACGCGCAGGCCGCCGTCCAGAAGTCTGAATAAGACTTCTTTATTTCGGAGCCGGCGGGTCGGGCTTTTGGGGGCGGGAGAGGGCGCAGAGCTTTTCCCCGCCCGAAAAGGGCCGCTGCCGAAGGCGTTCTCCGTTCCGGCCGTCGAATGGCGGCGGCGGGAAAGCCGGCTCCAGACCCGTCCCGGAGGTTGCCCTTGTTTTGGGAGGCTTCCCGCTCCGCCGCGAGGCGGCTCGCGCCCGAACGCTTTAACAAAGCGCTGTGGCGCCGTCCCGAAAGGGGCGGGCGGAAGACCTTCAAAACGCCGTTTGCAAAGGGAAATTTCGGGATACCAAAAAATTAATCGCAAAAAATACAAAATAAAACTTGCCAAGGGGAGATGATTATATACTTTCATTCATCTTTCTCTTTCTAAAAGACACAAAATATGCCTACAATTAACCAGTTAGTTCGCAAGCCGCGCACGTTGGTCGTCTCCAAGACCAAGGCGCCGGCGTTGAAGTCGAATCCGTTTCGCCGCGGCGTATGCGTGCAGGTGATGACCCGCACGCCCAAAAAGCCGAACTCTGCTATCCGCAAGGTCGCAAAAGTGCGTCTCACTTCCGGCTATGAAATTATCGCCTACATACCCGACGAAGGACATTCGCTTCAAGAGCACAGTGTCGTTCTCGTCCGCGGCGGCCGCGTAAAGGACCTCCCCGGTGTCCGTTACCACATTGTCCGCGGCACCCTCGACTGCATGGGCGTCGAAAAGCGCCGCCGCAGCCGCTCCAAGTACGGTGTAAAGCGCCCCAAGGCCGCCAAGAAGTAAAATTTAAACGCAAGGCACAGATATGTCACGCAGACACAGAGCTGAAAAAAGAGAACGCATTCCGGATTCCCGCTATAAGAGCCCGCTCGTCAGCCACCTCATCAATATGGTGATGAAAAACGGCAAAAAGACCGTTGCCGAGCGCATAGTTTACGGCGCCATAGAGCGCGTCAGCGAAAAACTCGAAAAGGGTGACCCCATTGATCTGCTCCTCGGGGCCCTCGAAAACGTCCGCCCCAAGCTCGAAGTAAAATCCCGCAGGGTCGGCGGCGCAACCTACCAGGTTCCCGTCGAGGTCTCTTTCGACCGCCAGCAGACGCTCGCTTTCCGTTGGCTCATCGACGCGGCCAACAACCGCAAGGGGGTCGCGATGTCAGAAGCCCTCGCCTCCGAACTCGTCGATGCCTACAACAACACTGGCACGGTCGTAAAGAAGCGCGAGGACGTGCACAAGATGGCGCAGTCCAACAGGGCTTTTGCGCATCTTCGCTGGTGATAACCCGCTAACGGAATCAAGTTAAATGGCAACTTTATCTCCCAAGAACTCCCCCAACAGGGGCAAACCGCTCGAATATACGCGCAATATCGGTATTTCCGCGCACATCGACGCCGGCAAGACCACCTGCTCCGAGAGAATCCTCTTTTACAGCGGCGTGGTTCACAAGATAGGCGAAGTCCACGAAGGCACCGCCGTCACGGACTGGATGGAGCAGGAGCGCGAGCGCGGCATCACCATCACTTCGTCCGCCATCAGCTGCAACTGGATGACGAAGGAAGGCCCCTACCAGGGCATCGAGCACCAGATAAACCTCATCGACACCCCCGGACACGTCGACTTCACTGCAGAAGTCGAGCGCTCGCTCCGCGTCCTCGACGGCGCGGTCGCGGTTTTCTGCGCGGTCGCGGGCGTGCAGCCCCAGTCGGAGACCGTCTGGCGCCAGATGAACAAGTACAGCGTCCCGAGAATCGCGTTCATCAACAAGATGGACAGAACCGGCGCGGACTTCTATGGCGCGGTTGAGGACATCAAGAACAAGCTCAACGGCAATCCCCACCCGATTTATCTTCCCATCGGCGCGGAAGACCAGCTCAAAGGGCTCATCGACCTCGTGACGATGAAGGCGTTCGTCTATGATGAAAACGACCCGCAGGGCGTCAGGTTCGACATTGTCGAAATCCCCGCCGAATATAAGGAAAAGGCCGAGCAGTACAGGGCGAGCCTCATTGAGGGCGTTGCCGATTTCGACGACGAAATAATGGAGCGCTTCCTTGAAGGCGAGACCAATTTTACCGCAGACGAACTCAGAAGGGGTATCCGCAAGGCGACGCTCTCCCGCAAGTTCGTGGCCGTAATCCCCGGTTCGGCGTTCAAGAACAAGGGCGTGCAGATGCTCATGAACGCAGTTGTCGACTACCTTCCCTCGCCGCTCGACGTTCCCCCGATCAAGGCTTTTGCCGAAGACGACGAGGACACCCCGTCGCTCGAAATCGTCCCCGACGACTTTGCGCCGCCGACTGCGCTCGCATTCAAACTTTGGAGCGACCCGTTCGTAGGCAAGCTCATCTTCGTGCGCGTCTATACCGGCTGCCTCAAAAAGGGCATGTCCATATACAATCCCCGTTCGCGCAAGACCGAGCGCATATCGCGCCTTCTCATCATCAAGGCCGACAAGCGCGATGACATTGAAGAGGCTTACAGCGGTTCCATTTGCGCCATCATCGGCGCCAAGGACATCGTCACGGGCGACACTCTTTGCGACCGCGAACACGAAGTCCGCCTCGAGCCCCCGACATTCCCCGATACGGTTATCTCGATGAGCATCGAGCCCAAGAGCAAGGCCGACCAGGAAAAGCTTTCCATAGCTCTCCAACGCTTGGCTGAGGAAGACCCGACATTCGTCGTCAAGAGCGATTCCGAAACGGGCCAGACCCTCATCTCGGGCATGGGCGAGCTCCACCTCGAAATCATCCGCGACCGCCTCTTCCGCGAGTTCAAGGTCGAGGCCGATTCGGGCAAGCCGCAGATCGCCTACCGCGAAACCATCACCAAGAAGGCGCACGGCGTGGGCAAGTTTGTCCGCCAGTCGGGCGGCCGCGGCCAGTACGGCCACGCCGAAATCGACATCGAGCCGCTCGAAAAGGGCAAGCACTACGAATTCGTCAACGCCATCGTCGGCGGCGTAATCCCCAAGGAATACATCAAGCCGACGGAAGACGGCATCAAGGAGGCCATGATAAACGGCGTCGTGGCGGGTTATCCCGTCGTGGACGTGAAAGTCACGCTCGTTTTCGGCTCTTTCCACGAAGTCGACTCTTCGGAAATGGCGTTTAAGATGGCCGGCATTTTCGCGTTCAAGGACGCAATGAAAAACGCCGCCCCCATACTGCTCGAACCCATCATGAAAGTCGAGGTCACTACTCCCGACGAATACCAGGGCGACATTATGGGCGACATCAACCGCCGCCGCGGACAGATTCAGGGCATGGAAACGAAGGGCAATCTCTGTAATATCAGGGCGTTCATTCCTCTCGAAACCATGTTCGGGTACGCTACGGATATTCGTTCCCTTTCTAGCGGCCGCGCATCGTATTCGATGGAGCCGAGCCACTTCGAACAGGTTCCCAACAATGTCCTCAAACAGGTTCAGGAAGGCGCGACCCGCAAAGTCGCAAGGTCTTAATATTTAAAATAAAAAAGTAAAATGGCTACTCAGAGAATTAGAATCAAGCTCAAGGGCTACGATTTTCGCACGATAGACCAGAGCGCGAGCGACATCGTTGAAACCGCAAAGCGCACCGGCGCGCGCGTTTCGGGACCCGTTCCGCTTCCCACGAAGATTGAAAAGTATTCGGTAAACCGTTCCGTGCACGTCGACAAGAAGAGCATGGAGCAGTTCGAACTGCGCACCCACAAGCGCCTCATCGACATCGTCGATCCGACTGTCAATACGGTTGACGAGCTTAAAAAGCTCAATCTTCCCTCGGGCGTAGACATAACGATCAACGTCTGACCTCCCCCCCCCCCCCCTGCGCGGGCGCTTGAAACGGCGCCGCGCGCGGGAAGGGGCCGCCCCGTTTTTTTAACGAAATTATCTTGGCGGGGCGCGCATCTCTCCGCCGCAAAATGCGGAGAAACCCGCGGGGGCCCGAAAACGGGCTGCCGCCACTATATAAGACAAACTCCGGCGCAAATTTTTTGAAGCATCTCCTGCCGCGGAAAGGCGGCGTTCGCGGAGAGAACCAAAAAGTTTGCGCGAAATTTGTTTTTTTCAAAAAAGGGTAAAATTTATATTGACTCGAATGTCCTTTCGGGCATTATCGCAACTCTTTACAAATTTTTTAATCAACATAAACAACTAAAGCAGGTAAGGGTCGCTCCGTTGTCTGAAGTTTTCCAAGACGGCGAACGGCAGCCTCCAATGGACTTGATTCCGCCTGCCGCTTAGCAAAATGAGCCAAATCATAATAGGTAAAAAATTGGGCATGACCCAGGTGTACGACGGGGAAAATACTCTTGTCCCCGTGACCGTAATAGAGGCGGGTCCATGCCCGGTCACCCAGATAAAAACGGCCCAGAGCGACGGTTACGAAGCGGTGCAGATCGGCTTCGGCGCGCAGAAAGAGCAGCGCATGACCAAGCCCGCGCTCGGGCACTTCAAAAAGGCGGGCACCGAAAATCTCCGCAAGCTCGCCGAATTCCGCGTCGAAAACGCTTCCGAATTCAAGCTCGGCGACGTCATCACCGTCGCGAAGTTCTCCGAAGGGCAGATGGTGGACGTTATCGGAACCACCAAAGGCCGCGGTTTCCAGGGCGTCATGAAGCGCTACAATTTCGACGGCCAGCCCCAGACCCACGGCCACATGATGCACCGCCGCCCGGGTTCAGTCGGCTGCCGCCAGACTCCCGGCCACGTTTACAAGGGCCGCAAGATGCCCGGCCACATGGGGCAGGTGCGTTGCACCACGCAGAACCATCCGATTGTAAAGGTTCTGGAAGACAAAAACATTCTTCTCATCAAAGGCAGCATTCCCGGCGCCAAGGGCGATATCGTAATCGTCCGCCCCGCGAAGAAAGCCAAGAAAGCATAAGGAGCCGCGCACATGAAACTCAAAGTTTATACGAAAGACGGTTCGAATTTCACCGAACAGGAATTTGAAAATATTCCGCAGTTCGAAGGCGACAAGGGCGTTTTCGCGCTCAAAGAAACGCTTGTGGCATACCAGGCCAACGCCCGCCAGGGCAACGCGTCCACGCTCGACTACGGCAGCGTCAGCGGCACTTGCCGCAAGCCTTTCAAGCAGAAGGGCGGCGGCCGTTCGCGCCACGGCACGATGAAGAGCCCCATACACCGCGGCGGCGCGGTAGTGTTCGGCCCTAAGCCGCGCGACTGGTCGAAGAAGATCAACCGCAAGGTGAAGTTGCTAGCATTCAGGCGCGCCCTCTTTGACAAGTGCGTCGAAAACGGCCTTTCCGTAATCGAGGAATTCGACGCCCCCGAGACGAAAACAAAGGCTGTTGACGCGGTTCTCTCCAAGATCCAGCCCAAGGGCAAAATCCTCCTGATAGACGACGTGTTTGCCGACAAGTTCGTGCTCGCCAGCCGCAACATCGCCCGCGTCAACTTCTGTGAAACCGCTTCGCTCAGCGCGATGGAGCTTGTGCGCTTCGACAATATTATCGTATCCCGCAAGGGTCTGGACACCATCCTCGCCCGCGCCAACAAGGAGGCCTAAGAGCCATGATCAATTCAGAAAATATCTTGAAGGGATTCCGCGTCACGGAAAAGGCCGCCAATTTGCAGGTCGGCAACAAATACACTTTCGTGGTTGACGAATCCGCAAACGCCGTCGCGATAGGCAAGGCTGTCGAAAAGACTTTTAACGTCACCGTCGTGGGCGTCAACACCATGAACGTCAAGGGCAAGGTCAAGGTTTCCCGCATGAGCAGGAACAACCCCGGCGTCAAGGGCAAAATGAAGAAGGCTGTCGTCACCCTCAAAAAGGGCGACGCCATTCAAATGGCGTAGGCAAGGAGAATCCGAAAAATGGCTATTATTAAAAGAAGACCTTTGACTCCCGCGCAGAGATTCCTCGAACTCAGCCGCAACGAAGTCGACAATAAGCGTCCCGAACGTTCCCTCACCGAGAGCAACCACCGCGCAAAAGGCCGCAACTGCTACGGCCGCGTGACTTCGCGCCGCCGTGGCGGCGGGCACAAGCGCCTCTACCGCATAATCGACTTCAAGCGCGACATTCTCGATGTCCCCGCGACGGTGATGGCGATAGAATACGACCCGTACCGCACGGCATATATCGCGCTCGTCCAGTACGAGAACGGCCCGAAGCGCTACATCATAGCTCCCGACGGCCTCAAAAAGGGCGACACGATTCTGACGACCGACAAGCGCCAGAGCGAATTTCCGGCAGGTCTTTGCCTGCCCCTCAAACTCATTCCTCCGGCGATGAGAATACACTCCGTGGAAATGCAGCCCGGCAAGGGCGCGCAGATAGCCCGCGGCGCGGGCGCGGGCGCCCAGCTCGTCGGAGTCGAGGGCGAATTGGCCACCGTCAAGATGCCCAGCGGCGAAACGCGCATCATCAACGCGAACTGCAAGGCCGTTATAGGCGTTGTCAGCAATCCCGAGCACCGCAACCAGAGCCTCGGCAAAGCGGGGCGCAACCGCTGGATGGGCAAGCGCCCGAGAGTCAGGGGCGTCGTCATGAATCCTGTCGACCACCCGATGGGCGGTGGCGAAGGCCGCACTTCCGGCGGCGGGCATCCCGTTTCCCCGTGGGGTCAGCTGGCGAAGGGCTATCCGACGCGCGTCAAGAGCAAGCCGTCGAACTCCATGATACTGATTCGCCGCAACGGCAAAAAATTCAAGAAGTAATTCTAAGGAGCATATAAATGTCACGTTCAATCAAAAAAGGCCCCTTCGTAGACCCCAGTCTCCAAGATAAAATCGACGAAGCCCAGAAGACGAACTCCCGCAAGCCCATTCAGACTTGGTCGAGGCGCTCGGTGATAACTCCGGACTTCATCGGCTTGAACTTCAACGTCCACAACGGCAGAAAGTTTGTCGCCGTCTATGTCACCGAAAACATGGTCGGCCACAAGCTCGGCGAATTCTCGCCGACGCGCCTCTTCAAGGGACATCAACCGCACACAAAGAAGGCTGCTATGTAATATGGTTGTCTCCGGCAGAGGCTTTTTCGCTTTTGCCGCGGTTCTTGCCGCGGCGGGCGCTGTCTCGGCCGCCGAACCCGACTGGCAGCTTACCGGATACTCGAACAGGCCCTCGGCCGTTCGGGAGGTAGCCAAGGAGGGGGACGCCGTTCTGATAAGAATAGACACGGGTTCCGCGAGCAGGCTGGCGACAGGTTCGGTTTGCTACATTTACAGGAGCAAGGCCCTCATAGCCCAGGCTGTGGTGGTCGAGGCCAAGAGGGAAGCCTCAGTGGCCAAAGTGCTTTCGGGAGCGGAGGTTTTGTCCGGAGACGAAGTTTACATTAAAAGACAACCCGATTTACAATAGGAAAGAATTATGGAAGTTAAGTCTTTAACAAAGTTTGCGCGCATGTCCGACAAAAAAGTGCGCGAAATAGCCCGCGAAGTGCAGGGGCGCAACGCCGCCGAAGCTTTGGAGGTTTTGAAGCTCGTGCCCCGCAAGAGCGCGCGCCTTGTCGCAAAGACGCTCGCGAGCGCCATCGCCAACGCCGAAAACAACAACGGTCTCTCCGCGGCGGACATGAAAATCAAGAGTGCGATAGTCAATCAGGGGGTAGCTTTCAGGCGCTTCCGCCCCGTGGCGCGCGGCTCCGCGCACCCCATCAGGAAGAGGACCAGCCACATCCTGATAATCCTCAGCGACGAGAAATAATTTAAAAAGGAACAATATGGGTCAGAAAGTAAATCCTAAGGGTTTTCGTCTCGCGGTTCGCCGCGACTGGGAGTCGCGCTGGTTCGCGGGCAAAAGCGACTATGCGGGCGCCGTCAACGAAGACTACCGCATACGCGAATTCCTCAATAAAAAGCTGAAGGCCGCAAGCGTCCCGCGCATATTCATAGAGCGCGCCGGCCAGCGCATCCGCGTCAAAATCTACACCGCCCGCCCGGGCGTCGTGATAGGGCAGAAGGGCTCCGCCCTCGAATCCCTCAAAGCGGATTTGGCCAAATTCCTCGGTAAAGACGTGCTCGTCGACATTCAGGAAGTCAAGAAGCCCGATCTCGTCGCGTACCTCGTGGCCGAGAGCGTCGCGCTCCAACTCGAACGCCGCATATCTTTCCGCCGCGCCATCAAGAAAGCCATCTCCACATGCATGGCCGCTGGCGCCGACGGCGTGAAGCTCCAAGTTTCCGGCCGTCTCGGCGGGGCTGAAATCGCCCGCACCGAGTGGCAGAGAAAGGGGCGCATACCCCTCCATACCCTCCGCGAAAACATCGACTACGGCTTCACCGAAGCGCACACGGTCTACGGCAAAATCGGCGTAAAATGCTGGCTCTGCCTCAAACCGGAGGACAACATCTAATCTTAGCGGAATCACACAATGGCTAATATTCTACCGGCAAAAACAAAGTACCGCAAGGTTCAAAAGGGCCGCAACCGCGGCATGGCAAAGGGCGGAGATACCATCGCTTTCGGCGATTTCGCCATTCAGGCCCTCGAGCGCGGCAAGTGCTCGTCGGCGCAGTTGGAGGCCGCCAGGGTTGCCATCAACAGGCATTTCAAGCGCCGCGGCAAAGTGTGGATGCGCGTGTTCCCCCAGAAGAGCGTGACTAAGAAGCCCGCCGAAACCCGCATGGGTAAAGGCAAGGGCGGCGTCGAATTCTGGTGCGCGATAATCAAGCCCGGAGCGATTCTCTTCGAGGCCTCCGGCGTTCCCGCCTCGATGGCGCGCGAAGCGATGAGGCTCGCCGACGGCAAGCTTCCTTTCAAATGCAAATTCATCGTACGCGAAGGCGTCGAAATTCTATAAGGAGATTTGACACTGATGAAAGCCAAGGAAATAAGAGAACTCTCCGCCGAAGAGCTTGCCAAGAAGCTCCGCGACATGCGCGAAGAGCTGTTGAATCTCAACATACGCAAAGGCACCGGCCAGGTGGAGAACACCGCCCGCATAAGGCAGCTGCGCCGCGACATCGCCCGTTGCGAAACCGTAAAGACCCAGAAGTAAAGGCAGAAAGATGTCCGAAAACAACAGACAGTCACGCAGAACGCTCGTGGGCGTCGTCACGTCGCTCTCCGGCGAGAAGAGCATAAAACTCACGTACTTTTACAAGGTTCCGCACCCCCTCTACGGCAAGGAAATCCGTCGCAAGACCGTAATCCACTGCCACGACGAGAAGGGCGAATGCGCCCTCGGAGACAAAGTCGAAGTAATGGAAACGCGCCCGCTGAGCAAGCTCAAGAGGTTCCGCGTAATCCGCATAGTTGAAAAGGCTCCCGTTGTGGGCGCCGAATAAGGAGGATACGCGCAATGATACAGATGCAGACAAAGCTTGTTGTCGCCGACAACACGGGAGCCAAAGAGGTCGCGATGATCCGCCGCCTCGGCCAGCGCACGAGAATCGCGCACGTGGGCGACATAATCGTGGTGGCGGTCAAGTCGTCGACCCCCGACGCCGCCGTTAAGAAGGGCACGGTCGCCAAGGCCGTCGTCGTCAGAACCAAGGCTCCCATCCGCCGCGCGGACGGCTCTTACCTGCGCTTCGACTCGAACGCAGTCGTGATTCTCGACGGTTCCGGCAACCCGAAAGGCACCCGCATTTTCGGCCCCGTCGCCCGCGAGCTCCGCTCCAAGAACTTCATGAAAATCATTTCCCTCGCACCGGAGGTTCTCTAATATGAAGCAGTCAGTAAAAAAAGGCGAAGAAGTAGTCGTCATTTCCGGATCCGCGAAAGGCAAGCGCGGCAAGGTTCTGGCGGTAATGCCCTCCGAAAGCCGCGTGATAGTCGAAGGCGTCAACATCCGCAAGTTCCATGAGCGTAAGAGCCAGAAGAACCCCGACGGCGCGATTGTCGAGCGCGAGGCTTCCATACACATTTCAAACGTAATGTCGGCCGGGCGCTACGACTCCAAGAAGTCCAAGGCGTAAGCGGAGACCAAAACAAAGCGAAAAATGAGCATACCAGCACTTAAAAAAATATACCAGGAAAAGGTCGTTCCCGAGCTCAAAAAGACCCTCGGCATCGACAATCCCCACATGGTGCCCAATCTGGAGAAGATAGTAGTCAGCTCCGGCATACGCAGCGAGATGCCCAAAGAATGGGTGCAGGAAGTCGTCAAGGAAATCGCCAAGATCACGGGGCAGCAGCCCGTCGTCACCAAGGCCAGCAAGAGCATCGCCAACTTCAAGCTGCGCGAAGGCCAGCCCAACGGCGTCAAGGTGACCCTGCGCGGCGCGAACATGTGGGATTTCCTCTATAAGTTCATCGCAGTCGTCCTCCCCTCCATCCGCGACTTCCGCGGAATCCCCACGAGGTTCGACGGCGCCGGCAATTACAACTACGGAATCGCCGACCACACCATTTTCCCCGAAGTCACGGTAGACCCGGGGCGAAAGAACATCGGCATGGACATCACCATCGTCACAACCGCGACCGACGACAACTCGGGCAGGGAGCTGCTCAAACTCCTCGGCATGCCCTTCCGCAAACCGACGACGACCGCCAACACGAAAAAGTAAACCATCATGGCTAAAAAATCATCGATACAACGCAACATCAAGCGCCAGAAATTGGTTGAGAAGTACGCGGCCAAGAAGGCGGAACTCAAAAAGGTGCTCGCCGATCCCAGCGCATCCGACGAGGAATTCTTTGCCGCCCAGCGCAAGCTTTGCGCCATTCCGCGCAACGCCTCCAAAATCCGCGTCCGCAACCGCTGCTCCATCACGGGCCGCCCGCGCGGCTTCATACGCAAGTTCGGCCTCTCCCGCATAACCTTCCGCGAACTCGCCCTCGACGGCAAGCTCCCGGGAGTCACCAAATCTTCCTGGTAAGGCGAAAGGAACATCATTATGGCAACTCACGATAGCATCGGAGACTTTCTCACCATCATCCGCAATGCGAGCAAGGCCGGAAAGGAATCCTGCAAGGCGCAGTACTCCAAGCTCCGCGAAGGCATAGCCGCGATCCTCAAAGACGAGGGTTATATCGCCTCCTACGAAGTAGCCGGCGAAAAGGCTGAAAAGACGATAAACATCGTCCTCAAATACGTCGGCGGCGTTCCCGCCCTGACGAACATAAGCCGCGTCAGCACCCCCGGCTGCCGCTCGTATTTCCAATACCGCGAAATCCCCAGAGTCCTCAATGGCATGGGAATTTCCATCCTCACCACCTCCAAGGGCATTCTCAAAGACTCCGAATGCCGCGCCAAGAAGGTCGGCGGGGAAATCATCTGCAAAGTCTGGTAAGGAGGCGTAATGAGCAGAATCGGCAAACTCCCCGTAAAAATCCCCGCAGGGGTCAAGGTCTCGGTTGCGGACAACAGCGTCTCGGTCGAGGGCCCCAAGGGCAAAGTCTCGCAGTCTTTTGACAGGAACGCGATAAAAATCGCCGTCGAAGGCGACGAAGTCCGCGTTTCCCCCGCGACCAATTCCCGCTTTTCCGACGCAATGTTCGGGACGGCGCGCAGCATAATCGCCGGCATGGTCAAGGGCGCTTCCGAGGGCTTCTCGAAAGTTCTCGAAATAAAGGGCGTCGGTTTTAAGGCCGACTTGAAAGGCAAAGTTCTCACCCTCGCCCTCGGCTATGCGCATCCGTGCATTCTCGAGGTTCCCGAAGGCATAACGATAGTCGTCGGCGAAACCGGCGACAAAAATCCCCTCCTCACCGTTTCCGGCGCGAGCAAACAGCTCGTCGGACAGGTCGCGGCCAATATCAAGCGCTTCTATCCGGTCGAGCCCTACAAAGGCAAGGGCGTCAGGATCCACGGCGAATACGTCCGCCGCAAGGAGGGCAAGAAGACCGCGTAGCGCGGCGGTTTCGAAAGGTCACAAATATGAAAGTTTTGAAGAAAAAACAACTCGCACAAAAACGTCGCTGGCGCGTGCGCAACAAGATTGCCGGCACGCCCGAACGTCCCAGGCTTTCGGTCTGCTTCTCGAACAAGCACATCTATGCGCAGTGCATAGACGACACTGTCGGCAAGACGCTCGTCGCCCTCTGCACGACATCGAAGGAGCTCAACGGCGAAAAAATTCTCCCCAATGTCGCCGGCGCGCAGGCGCTCGGCGTGAAGTTCGGGGACAAACTCAAGTCTGCCGGCGTTTCCGCCGTGGTATTCGACAGAGGGTCGCGCACCTACCACGGCTGCGTGAAGAGCTTTGCCGACGCCGTCCGCGCAGCGGGCATAAACTTCTAACACGTTTTGACAATGAGCAGAGAATTTAGAAACAAAAGACCCGAAGCTGAAAAAGACGCGGGGCCCGAGCTTATAGAAAAAGTCGTGCACATCAACCGCTGCGCGAAAGTCGTAAAGGGCGGCCGCCGCTTCACTTTTTCGGCGCTCGTAGTCCTCGGCGACGGCGCCGGCAAAATCGGCCTCGGCTACGGCAAGGCCAAGGAAGTTCCGGACGCAATAAAGAAGGCTTCCGACAGAGCCCGCAAGGCCATGAAGTCCGTCAGCCTCAAAGACACGACGATTCCGCACGAAGTTGTCGGCGAATACGACGGCGGCATCGTCATGCTGCGCCCCGCCAGCCTCGGTACCGGCGTCATAGCCGGCGGCGGAGTCCGCGCGGTTCTCGAAGCGGTCGGCATCAAGGACGTGCTCAGCAAGTCGCTCGGCTCCAATAACGACATGGCGATGGTGAACGCCACCCTCAATGCGCTCTACCGCCTCCGCACTGCCGAAACTATCAACACCCTCAGGGGCAAATAAGTTTTGACCATGAAACTCCACAATCTTTCCAATCCCAAGGGCGCAAAACACGCCCACAAGCGTCTCGGCTGCGGCGTGGGCAGCGGCCACGGCAAGACCTCCGGTAGGGGCGAAAAGGGCGCCAAGGCCCGTTCCGGCGGACATGTCCGCCCCGGGTTTGAAGGCGGCCAGATGCCTCTCTACCGCAAGCTCCCGCACAGGGGCTTTAACAACTTCAAGTTCACGACCGAATACGCAGTCGTAAACGTCGGAGCCCTCGAAGATCTCGGTCTTGAAGAAATCACGCGCGATTCCCTCGTTATTGCGGGTCTCGTCCGCGCTTCGGACGCTCTCGTAAAGGTTCTCGGCAACGGCAAGCTCACAAAGAAGGTCGTCGTAAAAGCGGACAAATTCTCCAAGAGCGCAGTCGAAAAAATCGAAGCCGCCGGAGGCAAGGCGATAGTCGAAGCCCCCGCGGAAAAATCCGCCGAATAACCAACTTGCAGCACAGGGGAATACATGCTAAGCGCTTTCACAAATTGCTTTAAAATTCCGGAATTGCGCCAGAGGATCATTCTGACGCTCGGACTAATTTTTATCGCTCGAGTGGGAGCCGGCATACCTCTCCCCGGAGTCGACCCCGCGCCGTTGCAGGCCTATTACGCCTCCGCGTCGTCGGACGGCGGCGGCCTGGCCGGACTTTACAATATGTTCACCGGCGGCGCAATGGTCAACGGCGCTGTCTTCGCCCTCGGCATCATGCCTTACATCAGCGCTTCCATCATATTGCAGCTGATGGGGGCGGTAATGCCGAGTTTGGCGCGCCTCATGCAGGAGGGCGATTCAGGCAGGCAGAAAATCGCGCAGTACACGCGTTATTTGACGATAGCCATCGCCTTCATACAGGGGACGATGATAACATATGCGCTCGTTTACAGCCCCGAGACCATATTTACGGGTTTTGACAAGGGGCAGTTCGGAACGATAATAGTGGCCGGCAACATTCCGGTATTCTTTATTGTAAGTGTCATATTGTTGACGACCGGCTGCATGATTCTGACCTGGCTCGGAGAGCAAATCACCCAGCGCGGAATAGGCAACGGCGTTTCCATAATCATAACGGTCGGCATCATCGATTCCCTCCCGGGGGCTGCGGCGCAGGCCTACCAGCTCGTGTTCAACCGCGCCGTCGGCGCCGAGAGCGCTTCAATGGGCGTTCCGCAGGCGGTGCTTATGCTCGTCTTCCTTTGCATCGTCACGGCTTCCATCATCATGATTCTCCAAGCCGTCAGAAAAGTTCCCGTACAGTATGCAAAGAGGGTTGTCGGGCGCAAAATCATGGGCGGGCAGAGCTCCTACCTCCCGCTCAAAGTCAACTATGCCGGCGTTATGCCCATCATATTTGCGTCGGCCCTCCTCCTGTTCCCCCAGCAGATTTTCGGCCAGTTCAGCATAGGTTGGTACAATGTGGTGTACGGCGCGCTCATCTTCGCGTTCAGCTATTTCTGGGTCTCGATAATGTTCAAGCCTTTGCAGATATCCGACGAGCTCAAACGCAATGGCGGGTACATTCCCGGCGTCCGCCCGGGCGAGCCAACCGCGCGCTTTCTCGACTATGTGATGACCCGCCTGACTTTTGCGGGCGCGGTGTTCCTCGTCGTAATCGCGGTAATTCCCAATCTTCTGATGTCTTATCTCGGAATACCCCCGAAAATCGCCAATTTCTTTGGCGGCACGGGCGCGCTCATCGCGGTCGGCGTTTCCCTCGATACCATGAGGCAGGTCGAAACCTATCTTTTGCAGCGCCACTACGACGGTTTCCTCAAAAAGGGCCGCATACGCGGGCGCAGCGTCGGGCAGACGCGCCAAATTCTCGACACCAGCGAAATCAAAAACCTTTGGGCTCTGTGGACGCCTCTGTTGGCGATATTCTTCGTCGGGCTTGCCGCATGGGCCATTCGCAAATGGGCCTGAGTCCGAAAGGGCTTGGGGCGCCAGTTGCAAATTTGTTCTTTAAAATAATCCGACAAAAAATGCCACCGCATTATGATACCTATTAAATCCGAGAGAGATTTGCGCATTATGCGCAAATCCTGCGAGATTGCGGCGAACGTGCTGGACGAAATATGCCGGCTCGCCGTCCCGGGAGTTTCAACTTGGGAGCTTGACCGCGCAGCAAAGCGGATCATGGAAAAGCACCATTGCCGAAGCGCCGAATACAAGTATAAGTGCGGCCCGCTAAGCTACCCGGGATACGTCTGCATTTCCGTGAACGACCAAGTCATACACGGAATCGGCTCGAAAGAGAGGATTCTGAAAGATTCCGATATAGTGAGCTTTGACTGCGCGACGATTTTCCAGGGGTTCGTAGGCGACAACACCCGTACGGTTTTCATAGGGGAACCTTCCCCCGAAGTGCGCAGGCTGGTCGAGACGACAGCGGAGGCGTTGAATTTGGGTATAGAAATGGCCCGCCCCGGAAACCGCGTGGGCGACATTTCGGCGGCGATCCAAAGGCATGTGGAATCGCGCGGCTTCGGCATCGTGAGGGAATTCACGGGGCACGGGGTCGGCAGGAATATGCACGAGGATCCCGAAGTTCCGAACTTCGGCCGCGCCGGGACGGGGCCCGTCCTGCGCCCGGGCATGACGCTCGCCATTGAACCGATGACCACCATGGGTTCGCCCGAAATTTTTGTCGGAGACGACGGCTGGACGGTTTACACAGCCGACGGAAAGCCGAGCTGCCATATAGAACATACGGTGCTCGTTACGGAATCGGATCCCGAAATCCTGACCCTCCCGACCGCGGGTTGACCGCCGGTTGCGGGCTCGATTTTCTTCGGGAGAAATATTATTTTTTTGAAGGAAACGGCAAAAAAAACTTTTCAAAGCTAAAAAAATATCCATTATTTAACGTCTTTTTAAACAACGGAAAAAATATGCCAAGATTACTCGGAGTAGATATTCCCAACAACAAGCGCGTGGAATACGCGCTCAGATACATATACGGCATCGGGCCGACGCGCTCCAAGCTCATTTGCGAAGAATGCTCAATTCCCGAATCCATGCGCGCCAACGAGCTCACGGAAGAGCATGTCAACAAAATCATGAACGCCATCGCGCAGCACCAGTTCAAGGTTGAGGGCGACCTCCGCCGCGAAGTTGTCAGCAACCTCAAGCGTTTGGCGGCAATCAAATCCTACCGCGGCCTCCGCCATGCCAAGGGCCTTCCCGTCCGCGGGCAGAGGACCAGCACCAACGCGCGCACCCGCAAGGGCGCCCGCAAGACCGTCGGCGTCGTAACCAAGAAGTAAGGACTTTTAAATGAGCGAAGAACAGAAGAAACAGGAAGCGGCGGAAGCCGCCGAAACCAAGGCCCAAGTCCAGCCCGAAGCTGCGGCCGAAGCCAAGCCCTCCCAGCCCTCCGCCGCCGATCTCCTCTCCGAAGAAGTCGGAGAAATCAAGGTGCGCAAGGCAAAGGGCAGCAAGAATGTCTATTCCGGCGTTTGCCACATCAACGCCACTTTTAACAACACCAAAGTGTCTTTCACGGACGCCGCCGGCAACGTTATCAGCTGGTCGAGCGCGGGCAAGATGAGCTTCCGCGGCTCCCGCAAGAGCACCGCGTACGCCGCTCAGGTCGTAACGCAGGACGCCGGCAAGGTCGCCATGAGCCACGGCATGAAGGAAGTTTCCGTAAGCGTCAAGGGGCCCGGCATGGGCCGCGATTCCGCCATACGTTCGCTCCAGGCTCTCGGGTTCATCGTCACCTCCATTGAGGACGTCACTCCCGTTCCGCACAACGGCTGCCGCGCGCCCAAGCGCCGCCGCGTATAACACTTTTATATAAAGGAGAATTTTAAAATGTCTCGTTATACAGGACCGACAACCAAAATCAATCGCCGCTTCGGAATGGCTCTCTTTCCGGAAAACAAGGCGATGCAGAAAAAGCCCTACATTCCCGGCCAGCACGGCCCGCATCTCCGCCGCCGCGTCACCGACTACTCGATGGGCCTCAACGAAAAGCAGAAGCTGCGCTTCATGTTCGGCCTCAGCGAAAAGCAGTTCCGCCTCACTTTTGAGCGCGCCAAGAAAGTCCGCGGCGTCACCGGCGAAATCTTCATGCAGATGCTCGAAACGCGCCTCGACAACGTGATTTACTCGCTCGGGTTTGCGCGCACGCGCAAGGCTGCCCGCCAGTTCGTCACCCACGGGCACGTGCAGGTCAACGGCAAAAAGGTGGACATTGCAAGCTACGCCTGCAAGCCCGGCGATGTCGTGGAAGTCCGCGACCGCGCCTCTTCCCGCCAGCTCGCCCAGCGCGCCCTCGACGAATCCCAGCTCCGCGCCACCCCCGCGTGGCTCGAGCGCGTTGAAGACGCCTTCCGCGGCACTGTCAGCCGCCTGCCTATCCGCGACGAAATGGACAAGACGATAAACGACCAGCTCATCGTCGAGTTCTACTCGCGCTAAAAGTAAACTTTAAAAACGGAGAACGCAATGGCCAAACGCCTCGGAAAATTTGAACTCCCCAAGCGTCTTGTAAAGGACGAGGGGAGCGCGACAAGCACCTACGCAAAGTATGTGGCGGAGCCCTTTGAGACGGGCTTCGGCCACACTATCGGCAACGCGCTCCGCCGCGTGCTGCTCAGCTCCATCGAGGGCGCGGCGATTAGTTCGATTCGCATCGACGGGGTGGACCACGAATTCCAGAGCATCGACGGGGTTGTCGAGGACGTCACCGACATCGTCCTGAACTTGAAGAAAATCAAGATCAAGAGCACGCTGCGTGAAAACAAGCGCCTGATGATTGACGTCGACAAGCAGGGGACTGTGACGGCCGCCGATATACAGCCGGATGCCGATATCCAAATCGTCAATCCCGAACAGGTCATCTGCACGCTCGATTCCAAGCGCAGGTTCATAGCCGAGGTCGAAATTTCCTGCGGCCGCGGTTGGAGGCCCGCCGACGAGAACAAGTACGAAGACCAGCCGATCGGGGTTATCGCGATAGATTCGCTTTTCAGCCCCATTGAGCTCGTCAAGTATTCCGTTGACGCCACGCGCGTCGGCCAGATGACCGATTTCGACAAGCTTACCCTTGAAATCTGGACTGACGGAAGGATAACTCCCGACGAAGCCCTCAAAGACGCCGCGGTAATACTTAAACACCACATCGATGTTTTCGACAGGGTCAACGACCAGGAGATTGAATTCGAGACCGTCGGCAAGGAGGTCAGCGAAGAGCAGAACAGGCTCAGAAAGCTCCTCAATATGAGCGTCAACGAAATCGAACTTTCCGTGCGTGCGGCCAACTGCCTCAACAACGCCAATATAACAACCGTCGGCGAGCTCGCAATGAAATCGGAACAGGAAATGTTGAAGTACCGCAACTTCGGCAAAAAGTCCCTCAACGAAATCAAAGGCAAACTCGAACAGCTCGGTCTTTCGCTCGGCATGAAAATCGACGAGCGCCTCATCGACTCGACAAATCTTTAATTTTACAAAGAATCAATTCAAATGCGTCACCTCAAACACAGACACCAGTTGGGCGTGAAAAAAGAGCATCGCCAGGCCATAATGGCCTCCCTCTCCGCGGCTCTCTTCCGCCACGATAGAATTCAGACGACCCTCGGCTACGCCAAGGCGCTCCGCCCCTTTGCCGAAAAGGTAATCACTTTGGCCAAGAAGGCCGCCGCCACGGAAGACACCGCCAAAAAGCTCCACTTCCGCAGGCTCGCGCTCGCCCGCGTGCGCGACGAGAGCGCGGTTCACTTCCTCTTTGCCGACAAGGTTCAGAAATTCCTGAAACGCAACGGCGGCTACACCCGCATCTACAAGCTCGTCCCGCGCGTCGGCGACGCCGCCAACATGGCTATAATAGAGCTCATCGAGGCGGACGACGAGGGGTATAAGAAGGCTCCCGCCAAGAAGGCCGCCAAGAAGAAAACGGCCAAGAAAGCCGCCGCCAAAAAGGCTCCCGCCAAGAAGGGCGAAGAGTCCGAAGCTCCGGCCGCGGAACAGCCGGCCGCCGAGGTTGCGGAAAGCAAGGAATAACCCCTTTGGCAATCTTTTGAAATCCGCAACGCGCCCACGTTCCACTCGGGCGCGTTTGCGTTTTTAAACAATGACCCTGCCGGCCTTTTTCGCTTTTGCAGTCACCGTCGCGCTCGTCGCCGCGGGCGCGGGGGCGTGGATACATACGATAGGCCGCAAGCACATACGGGAACGTCTCGCAAAATCCTCAACTTTCCATTGCCTGCGCTGCGACTCCGTCTACACGTCCTCCGAATCGGATTTGACGGCAGTCTGCCCTAAGTGCGGGTATAAAAACACTAAGCTCAAATTTTAGGCCATACGGCCGGAAACATCGCAACCGCCAAACAGACAAGACAACGCCATGAACCAGAAAATAGCAGTCTTAGACTTCGGCTCGCAATACACGCAAGTCATCGCCCGCCGCATCCGCGAGTGCAGCGTATATTCCGAAATAATGCCTTTCAACACCAAGGCGTCCGACCTCAAAAAACGCGGCGTCTGCGGCGTCATTCTCTCGGGCGGTCCCGCGAGCGTCCTTGCGAAGGGCTCCCCGCGCCCCGACCCGAAAATTTTCGAGCTCGGCGTTCCCGTGCTCGGAATATGCTATGGATTGCAGCTCATGGGAAAAATGCTCGGCGGCGAAATCGTATCCAGCAGGCAGCGGGAATACGGCCTCGGCACGCTCTCTTTCAACGGCGGCGGAAAGCTTCTGGAAGGTATCAAATCCCCTATTCAGGTCTGGAATTCGCACGGCGACAAAATAGAGAGGCTCCCCAAGGGCTTCAAAGCTGTCGGAACGACCGAAAATTCCGCCTATGCGCTCGTAGCGGACGAGTCGCGCCGCTTCTACGGAATGCAGTTCCACCCCGAGGTTGTCCACACGCCGCGCGGCATGGAAATCATAAGGAATTTTCTCTACAAAATATGCGGCTGCACCGGCGACTGGAAGATGTCCGACTATGTGGAGCGCGCGATAGCCGATATTCGCGAAAAGGTCGGCGACAAAAAGGTGATTCTCGGGCTCAGCGGGGGGGTCGACTCGTCTGTGGCGGCGGCGCTCATACACAAGGCGCTCGGCGACCGGCTCACTTGCGTATTCGTCGACAACGGACTTCTCCGCAAAGACGAGCGCGCCAAAGTCGAAAGGCTCTTCAAGGACAACTTCAAAATGCGCATGAAAACCGTGCGCGCCGAAAAGCTCTTTCTCAGCCGCCTCGCGGGCGTCACCGACCCCGAGCGCAAGCGCAAAATCATCGGCAAGACTTTTGTGGAAGTCTTTGACAAGACCGTCAAGTCGATCGGCAAAGTCGACTTTCTCGCGCAGGGCACCCTATATCCCGACGTTATCGAGAGCGTGCCGATTGCCGGCAATCCCGCCTCCCTCATCAAGAGCCACCACAATGTCGGCGGGCTGCCCAAGCGCATGAAACTCCAGCTTCTCGAACCTCTCCGCGAACTCTTCAAAGACGAAGTCCGCGCGCTCGGCGCCGAGCTCGGCCTGTCCCGCGAAGTTCTCTGGCGCCACCCGTTCCCCGGCCCCGGCCTCGGCGTGCGCGTCGTGGGCGACATCACCAAAAAGCGCCTCGACATCCTCCGCGAAGCCGACGCCATCCTCATGGACGAAATGCGTTCCAGCGGCTACTATGACAAAGTTTGGCAGGCATTCGCCGTGTTCCTCCCCGTCAAAACCGTCGGTGTAATGGGCGACGAGCGCACCTACGACAACGTCATAGCCCTCCGCATCGTCGAAAGCCAGGACGCCATGACGGCGGACTGGGCGCATATCCCCCACGAGCTTCTCGCAAAAATCTCCAACCGCATCATAAACGAAGTCAAAGGCGTCAACAGGGTCTGCCTCGACATATCCTCGAAGCCTCCGGCGACAATAGAATGGGAATGATTTGGCGAATGCTTTTGGCGCGGGGCTGCGTTGCTTCGGAATAAGCCGCACCCTTACGTACTAAAAGTACGCTTCGGCCGCGGCTTTTCCTCGCGCCTTGTCCCGCATCCAAAATCATTGCGCCAAATCGGGGAAGTTGGGGTTTTTTGAAACGAACTCCGGAAGTGTTAACGAACCTCTCTCATAGGAGGTTCGTTTTTTGTCGGGAACGGATAACGGCGACTTTCGCGTATGCCAATACACTTCGACCCTTTGTTTCGTTTGCGCCCCGTTTTTAGCTCCAAAATGGATTCGCCCGCTTGGTTGCGCTATGCGGGCGCGGGGCGCGCCTGCCGCAGAGGGGGCAAGCCCCCTGGCGATTGGCAAAGCCAATGCGCCTGCCCCCGAAGTTTCCGCATATGGAGTTTTGTATATATCCGAATAAAATGCCAACGCATTTATCCTTCCCGAAAGCCCTATTTTATAGTCTCGCTACACTTCGGATAAAATAATCTTTCGATTTGGCGAATGCTTTTGGGCTAAAAACGGGTTGCTGCGCGATAACAAAGACTCTCGCGTATGTTAAATACGCTTCGACCCTTTGTTTCGCTTGCGCCCCGTTTTTAGTTCCAAAATCATTACGCCAAATCGGGGAAGCTGGGGTTTTTTGAAACGAACTCCGGAAGCGTGTACGAACCTTTCATGGGAGGTTCGTTTTTTGTTTGCGGATTGAGGAGGGGATAGAAGTATTGGCGAAGCCAATCTTCGTAAGGGGCGTTAGCCCCTTCTATGGCTGGCGCACCTTGCGCCCGAACCTCTCGTGGTAGGTTCGTTTTTTATTGGGGGATTGAGGAGGGGATAGAAGAATTGGCGAAGCCAATCTTCGTAAGGGGCGT
>ERZ1673738.520-NODE-520-length-68507-cov-27.772585_pt1 | contig 68507 bp, 72 predicted proteins | sample MGYA00580198_ERZ1673738 | MGnify/ENA primary metagenome ERZ1673738 (study PRJEB41218, sample SAMN15661784) | gut metagenome | host: Homo sapiens | place: Canada: London | collected 2015-08-20/2019-03-30 | study: EMG produced TPA metagenomics assembly of... | reverse complement strand
CTCTCGACACACGCACCTGAAACGTGCGCGTCTACCAATTCCGCCACCTGGGCATTAGGTAATTGCAACCAAAACGTTGAGCGGAAAACGAGACTCGAACTCGCGACCCTAACCTTGGCAAGGTTATGCTCTACCAACTGAGCTATTTCCGCGTTTGCGGTTGCAAAGGTAGATATTTTCCTTAAACCTGCAAACATTCCGCGCACTTTTTTCACACATAAAATTGGACATTCCATCCAAAAAGAAAGCAGACTTTTGATTATCAACTCATTCGGTCACGATAATCTTCGTAAGAAAATTGCTTGAACAGGTCTGCTTTCCCCTCCTTTGCCCACATGGCAATGGCGGGATGGTGAATTCCATTGAACATATTCGTCTTTACCATTGTATAGTGTATCATGTCCTCAAAAATAATTCTCTCTCCGATTTGCAGCTCATGGTCGAAACTCCACATCCCCATATAGTCGCCGCTCAGGCAAGAATTGCCACCCAGACGATAGACATACGGACCGTCATTTCCCATTTCAGCCCCCCGGACAACCGGCTGATAGGGCATCTCCAGACAATCCGGCATATGGCAGGTGAAACTGACATTCAGAATAGCGGTACGTATGCCGCGGTTTTCCACAATATCCACCACTTCAGAGGTCAGCACTCCCGTCTGCCAGGTAAATGCAGATCCCGGCTCCAGAATAATGCGCAAATGAGGATAACGCTCTTTCAATCCGCGAAGCAGGCGAATCAGATGTTCCACATCGTAATCCTTGCGTGTCATCAAATGTCCTCCCCCCAGGTTCAGCCATTTTAGTTGCGGAAACCAACGGGAGAATTTCGCTTCCAAATGCTCCAGCGTACGCTCCAACTCATAAGAGGACGATTCGCAATGGCAATGGCAGTGAAACCCGTCAATTCCCTGCGGCAGCACATCGGAGAGTTGTTCGGCCATCACACCGAAGCGGGTGCCGGGAGCGCATGGGTTGTACAGTTCGGTTTCCACCTCCGAATATTCCGGGTTGACGCGTATGCCGCAGGATATGCCCTGCCCGTCCGCCTGAATCATGGGATAAAAACGCCGGAACTGAGCCAATGAATTGAATGTGATATGGCTGCTGCATCGCATAATCTCCGGAAAACCGGCTTCCGTATATGCCGGAGAATAGGTGTGGGCCTTACTGCCGAATTCTTCCAGCGCCAAGCGGGCTTCGTAGACGGAACTTGCCGTAGAATGTTCCACGTACTCCCGGAAGATAGGAAACGAACGCCACATGGCAAAGGACTTGAAAGCAAGAATAATCTCCACTCCTGCCCGGTCGGCAACACTCTTTATCAGTTCGAGGTTCTTCCTCAACAGCTCTTCTTCCATGATGTAACAAGGAGAAGGAAAAAGGTCGAAATCTTTATCTGTCATATTCTTCGTTGTATATTTTTTTCTTATTAGTATCTATTCCTCTACACCCGCCGCCAACAAAGGCTTTTCGGATCATTAATAAATTCCGGTGGAATTTTACTAAAATTCTTCCGGAGTTTTAGTAAATCGTCAGTCGAATTTTAGTAAAACGGAACCAAGTTTTATTAATGAGCTATTTTATGTAAGCAAATATTGAAATTTATATCAAGAGTATCTGCCATTCTTCGCTACGCTCCTAATGGCAGACAGTTCTTTCACCCTATCACTTTAAAACGTGCGAAACGCAAAAGAAGTTGCTTGTCTCCCGCATTTTTGAAACGGATGGTGGCTTTTGCATTATCGCCCTCGCCTTCCACCTTCATCACTTCGCCCAGACCAAAACGTTCGTGTTCTATCAGTTGCCCCTGTTGCACGATGTTGCCGACTGTGCCTGCCGGCGAAGAAGATGCCGTTCCCATGGAAGGGGTCACACGTTTTAGGTTACGGGGGACGGTCGGAGCAATGACTTCCTGCCGGGTGCGAGAACGGAAAGATGCGGCACTCTCGTCCACCCTGCGCCCCAACCCGGCATCCTGCGGCAATTTGAGGAAACGCACATCAATATCCTTCAAAAAGCGGCTGGGACTTCCAAATTCCATTTTGCCATAGCGGTAGCGGCTCTTGGCATAGGTAAGGAAGCAGTGGTCTTCCGCACGAGTGATGGCCACGTAGAACAAACGCCGTTCTTCTTCCAACGCCCTGGGAGAGTCGCCCACCATACCGCTGGGAAACAGGTTCTCTTCCATGCCCACCACAAAAACATTCCTGAACTCCAGTCCTTTGGCAGAATGTACGGTCATCAGGGTTATCTTTTCATCGTCCCCGTCTTTGTCCGAATCCTGATCTGTCAGCAAAGAAACTTCCGAAAGGAAATCGCCCAGTGTGATGTTGTTGTTGCCTTCCTCCTGCCGCTGTGCGCAAAAGTCGCTCATGCCGTTTGCAAGCTCTTCGATGTTCTCCTTGCGGCTGAGGTTTTCGGGAGAGTTGTCCTGACAGACGTCACCGATGATGCCCGACTGGCGAATGATCTCCGTACCAAGTTCATAGGCGTTTTTCTCGGAAATGCTCTCAATAAAGCCGGTCATCAGATCACGGAAACTTTGCAGTTTGGTCACTGTCCCCTTGTTTATATTCACTCCGTAGGTCAGCGGCTCGCAAAGCACAGTCCACAGACTTACATTGTGGTCGGTAGCGGCAGCGGTGATTTTGCTTACAGTAGTGTCGCCTATTCCACGTGCGGGATAGTTGATGATACGCTTAAAGGCTTCTTCATCATTCGGATTGACAGTGAGGCGGAAATAGGCGATTGTATCTTTTATCTCCTTACGCTGGTAGAAGGACAAACCTCCATAGATGCGGTACGGCATACTGCGTTTGCGCATGGCTTCCTCGAAAACGCGGCTCTGCGCATTCGTGCGGTATAATATGGCAAAGTCCGAATAGGCATAGTTTCCCTGCCTGCGCAATTCGGCTATCTTATTGATCACGATATCGCCTTCCTCCACATCACTGTACGCCTGATACACTCCGATAGCTTCTCCTTTTTCTTTTTCCGAAAAGACTTCCTTGCGGATTTGCCTTTGGTTCTTTTCTATCAGACTGTTGGCTGCAGAAACGATTGTTTGGGTGGAGCGGTAGTTCTGTTCCAGTTTAAAGACCTTCGTGCCCGGATATACTTTTGTGAAATACAGTATGTTGTCGATATCCGCTCCCCGGAAAGAATAAATGCTCTGTGCATCATCGCCCACCACACAGACGTGCTGGTGCTCCTTGGCCAGTTGGAGCACAATACTGTGCTGGGCGAAGTTCGTGTCCTGATACTCGTCCACCAGGATGTAACGGAACTGCGACTGATAACGGGCAAGCACATCCGGATGATCGCGGAAAAGCAGGAAAGTGTAGAACAGCAAATCATCGAAATCCATTGCATCCGCCTGCCGGCAACGCTCCCAGTAACGGCGGTAAATATCGCGTATGGCAGGCATCTTGGCAGCACAGTCGCCTTCGTAAGCCTCTTTATTGTTGGCATAGCCCGCAGGAGACACAAGGTGATTCTTGGCATTGGAAATGCGGGCCTGCACCGTCCCCGGTTTGTACACCTTTTCATCCAACCCCATCTCCTTGATGATAGAGCGCAACAGGCTTTTGCTGTCTGCCGTATCATAAATGGTGAATCTTGAGGTAAATCCTATCTGTGCGGCTTCCGCATGCAGAATACGTAAGAATATGGAATGGAATGTCCCCATCCAAAGGTGGCGGGCACGCTCCACACCCACCTGCCGGGCAATACGCTCCTTCATTTCACGAGCTGCCTTATTGGTAAATGTGAGTGCAAGAATGTTCCAGGGCTGGTAATCGTTTTCCAGCAGATAAGCTATTTTGTAGGTCAGCACACGAGTTTTTCCCGAACCCGCACCGGCTATCACCAGCGAAGGACCGTCGTTGTAGAGCACCGCAGCACGCTGTCCTTCATTCAGTTCTTGTATATAATCGGACATATTCCTAATAATCTATCGGGTAAAGTTCTGTGCAAAGATAGAAAAAGGTTCGGACACCAGCGAACAATTCCATAGGTTATCACGTTAGTATAATAAAGTTTCAAAACTAAATAATTGAACTTATGAATACGTTATTAATGTCTTTAATGATAATGATTATGTCACATGAAATGCCAAAACTTCCTTACGCCAACAACGCGCTGGAACCTGTAATCAGTCAGCAAACAATAGATTACCATTACGGTAAGCATCTACAAACATACGTAAACAACCTGAACAATCTTGTTCCGGGTACAGAGTATGAGAAAAAGGATTTAGTTACCATCGTAGCTACCGCACCCGACGGTGCCATATTTAATAATGCCGGGCAAGTGCTGAACCATACATTGTATTTCCTGCAATTCTCTCCCAAACCTTCGCAAAGCGAACCCACCGGGAAACTGGCGGAAGCCATCAAACGTGACTTCGGCAGCTTTGAGAACTTCAAGAAAGAATTCAATGCAGCGGCAGTCGGCCTGTTCGGCTCCGGCTGGGCATGGCTGTCGGTGGATAAAAACGGAAAACTGCATATCACCAAAGAAGCGAACGGAAGCAACCCCGTACGTTCAGGACTGACTCCGCTGCTGGGCTTCGATGTCTGGGAACATGCATACTATCTGGATTATCAGAACAAACGCGCCGACCACGTCAACGCTCTTTGGAGCATCGTAGACTGGGATGCTGTGGGCAAACGAATGAAATAATCCCCTTATAAAATCCTGTAAAAGCGCATCTGTAAGCCGTAAAAGGCAACGCAGATGCGCTTTTTATATGACTATGAAAGGATAGCAACGGCTGATTAAAACTTACCGTATTCCATATACTCAAGTTTGGCGGGCAGCGTAAAATAAAACGTGGATCCTTCCCCTTTCTTAGACTCTACGCCAATGCCGCCACCGTAATGTTCTATTATAGATTTACAAATAGAAAGCCCCAAACCTGTTCCGCGAATATTATAGTTCATCTTGACAAAACGCTCAAAGATTGCACGCCTGCTCTCCTCTTCAATGCCACACCCGGTATCGGCCACGTAGAAATAGAAGTTCTGATTGCTCAACCTTCGGTAGCCGACCTTCACACAGCCTTGCTCGGTAAACTTCAACGCATTCCGTATCAGATTACCGACTACCTGCCCGAAGCGCACCCGGTCAATCCTCAAACGGCATTGGGGAAGTTTTTCTACAAACTCCGCCTGTATGCCCGGCAGACGGGAATGAGCATTCTCGGCTATGCACGTCTCCAGAATCAATGCGTTCACATCCACCTCACCATCGTTATACTCCATTGTGTTGGCTTCAATCTTGGAGTAGTCCAGCAAATCATTCACCAGTTGCAGCAGAACATCCTTGTTTTCATTGATCTCTTTCAGAAATGCCACACGCTGCTCCTTGTCCAAATTATCGGTTTCGGCAAGAATCGTGGTAAATCCAACAATCACATTCAAAGGAGTACGTATCTCATGGGTCATATTTGCAATAAAGGCATTTTGCAACTGACGGCTCTCTTCTGCAACTTCGTTCATTCGCTTCAAGGCCTGGACATGCTTTGACTTACTGATAGAAATAAAAATCATGATAAACAACAGCAGGAGAACTATTACTGCAAGACAGATTACCAATATTTCATTTTTCTGATAGAAATCATTTACTAAATCTGCAAAAGCAGCAGTATATGTCAGCTTCATAGTAATTTATTTGTTTATGAGGAAGTGTATGTGCATGCAAAGATAGGAAAGAAAATACAAAATGCAGAAAAGAAAATACAATTATTAAAATCGGAAATTCATATTCTTACAAATAAATTAGGCCGCAACCTTATAAAAATAAGATTTACGGCCTAATTCACCCTATCCAGTTCGCCTTACGGCGCCCATTTCATTTCTTAGCCTTCAATAGCAGCCTGCGCCACTTAGATGCCTATATGACTATCAAACAGTTGTATGGCTTTCGTAAGTTATTTGTAAGTGTTTGCCTACAAAAAATACACAGACCAAGAAAAATGTGGTATTATTCCTCAATAGCAGCTTGCGCCGCTTTGATTTACAGCTGAGAATCAGTGAGCTTCAAGCTTTTTGTAAGTAGTTTGTAAGTTTCAAACTTCTTGTACTTACATAATCAACACCTCTATATAATAGAATAAGGTGTGTAGAGTACCATTGAGGTCTAATCATTGCAGCATCTGTAATGGAGTACTACATGATTGATGAATTTCTATTTCCGGTTCTTTACTGTCTCCTTTCTTTTAAAAGTTCTATAATAATGTCCTTGTCCTTCAAGTTGGAATCAAGACGATTTATCTGAGTATTCAAACTGTCAATATGTTCCCTTAACAGACTGATGGTTGCCTTTAGAGAATCGGTGGTAGCCTGTTCTTTGGAAAGCTGTGTTGCCAACTCGCTATCTCCAATGTTATTATTCGCATTACCGTTTAGGGCAACAGCCGCAAGGTATGCGGAGATTTTATGCGACATTGAACAGAACAAGGCAAAGAAATTAAAGTCCAAGACCTGACACACCTTCAAGAGCTTGTTGGTTTCCATTGTCTCACGTTCAAAAATGCGGTTGACATGCTGCTGTGGAACACCGATTTGGCGTCCAAACTCAGACTTGCTAAGCCCAAGTTCGATACGGCGTTTGTCTATTTCGTGGCCTATATGCACCGGTTTTACATCTATTTCCATAGGTAAATCATTAATTATTGAAGATTAAATAGAAATCTTCAAACAAATATTTGGTAGTCTAAACTATTTTGTGTTACTTTGCAGATATTATTCTTTGTAATTTTAAATGCAAAGTTAAACATTAAATATTAAACAAGCAAATATTATGGTAGAAAATTTGGAAAAAATCCGCCCTGCACTCATTGCCCTCGAAGTCGGTGACGCTATCGTATTCCCCATTTCACGTTTAAAAAGCGTCCGTACCCAAGCATCTGAACTTGGAGCTATCTTCAATCGCAGATTCAAAACGAAAACCAACCGCGCAAACCAAACGATTACGGTTTCAAGGATTTCATAAAAAGATAATCTGTACACTATGAAGTTTCTTCAGTTTATTGACCATATTATTCCCTATGATACATTTCTTAATGACCTGTCAGCTCGTATTGTTAAAATGCTCAAATCCGACAGCAATGACCCGGAATTTATCAGTCAACGGAAAGCATACGAGATGTTCGGCCGCAGGAATGTGGAACGCTGGAAACAACAGGGAAAAGTAGCGACATACAAAAGGCCGGGAAAAGTGGAATACCGTACTGCCGACCTTAGACTTCTGCAACGAACATCTCAGGATTATCTTGAAAGCAACAAGAAAAAGTAACATGTAAACACAATAGTACACCAAAGAAATAAACATTATTATGTTATAACATAGGTATATCCATTTCCATGCTATAATCATAACAACGATTCTTTCATAGGGTGGCAGTAGTATAATTTCGGCTTCTGTTTGATTCGTTTCAAACCGATATAGCCACAACAAGAATGTTTCATGAAAGAAATAAAGCCTAAGTGCGACCCCAATGGTGTCTATTCCGTCAAGCAAACCTGCATGGAGCTGGGCATTAGCAACAAGACACTCCGCAAATACAGAAGGTGCGGTTATATCAAGCCTATTAACCCGGATAATGTTTGTCGTCCCAAATACTCCGGACAGTCAATCATTGACTGCTGGCACATCCTGACCGCTCTATGATTCATGAATCCACCATAAACAAAGTTAGGAATCTTCCCATCGAGGAAGTTCTCAAACCATACGTACAGCTTTCAAGGAAAGGCTCTGCATGGATGGGCATTTGTCCTTTCCATGCAGAGCGGACAGGCTCGTTTTCCGTATCACCCCAAAAGAACCTGTTCCATTGCTTCAGTTGCAACCGTGGCGGCGATGCCATCACCTTTATCATGGAGAAAGAGAACCTGCCCTTTTGGGAAGCGGTCAAGCTCATTGCCAAGAACCACCACATCCCGATAGAGTTCATTGATGAAGAGCGTTCCGAAGAGCAGATTGCAGAAACAAGACACAAGGAATCCTTGTTCATTGCGCTGGAACATGTGCAAGAATATTTTCTGGAGAATCTGAGGGCGAACATGAGCGGTGAATGCCAAGCCGCCCGTGATTACGCTTACGGCAGGTGGACGGAAGAGTTCTGTTCCGTGTCCGGCATCGGTTATGCCCCTAAGAACGGGAGTGACTTCATAGAATATTGTCGAAAGAAGTCGCTCAACGAGGAAGCCATGTTTGAACTGGGATTGTTCAAGCGTGGCGAAGACGGTTGTGTCTATCCGATGTTTCGCCAGCGCATCATGATTCCGATTCGGAACAGGTGGGGGCGCATCATTGCTTACACCGCCCGATATATTGGTGACAACCCCAAAGCCCCGAAGTATATCAATTCGGCAACCAGTTGTATTTACTCCAAGGGGGAAACATTGTTCGGCATTGACCGGGCATTTCGCTTGCGTAACAGCGACTACTATATCATAGTGGAAGGTGCGCCGGACGTGCTTCGTATGCAAATGGTTGGTCTTGATAATGCTGTGGCCGCACTTGGTACAGCTTGGAGCGACACCCAGTTTGACCAACTGAAAACCTACACCTCGTCTTTATGTTTTATCCCCGATTCAGATGTGGCGGACGGTAAGAGTTTCGGACCGGGCTTTGAGGCGGTCATGACAAACGGAGCTGCCGCCATTAAGAAAGGATTTTATGTGACCGTCAGGGAATTGCCATTCGCTTCGGTTGTCGGTGACGATGAAAAGCGACAGAAGAATGATGCGGACAGCTTTATTCGTTGCAAAGAGGACTACACCTCGCTCAAAGAGAAGCATTTCATCGTCTGGCTGGCTCAAAAGCGTTTCTTCGTTGCCGGTTCATTGGTGGAAGAACGTAAATGTGTGGCTGAAATCGCAGACCTGTTGCGCTATGTGAAAGATCAGTTGGTATTCGACCAGTGCATTGAGCAACTGGCCAAACTGCACGGCAAGGTAAAGCTGTGGCGGGATGCCGTGGCACAGGCGCGTGGTGAAGCGAGAAGGAGAAATGACAAAGTTTCCTCGATGAACGACCTGCAACGTGAAGCGGAACTGTTGCGCCAGTTCGGGCTGTTCATTCGGGAGAATTGTTACTATTCCACCGGGGAGGAAGATGAAGACCCGTCCAGAATCTCCAATTTCATCATGGAGCCACTGTTCCACATCGAGGATGAAAGCAACGGCACTCGTATATTTCGGCTACGGAATACGCATAATGTATGTAGGGTTATCGAGTTAAAGGAATCCGAATTATGCTCACTGAGCAACTTCCAGCAGAAAGTCGGCTCGTTGGGCAATTACGTTTGGCTCTCCAAGATTGACAAACTCAACCGCGTCAAGGAATACCTATATTCCAAGACCGATACGGCGGAGCGTATCCGTAAACTGGGCTGGGATGCCAACGAGGACTTCTTTGCCTTTGGTAACGGCATTTTGACTAATGATGGCGTATTCAAGAATGTCGATGAGTTGGGTATCGTCCGTGGCATCAACGACAAGGCTTTCTATATTCCGGCTACCTCCAAGATATACATCCACAATCAGGAGATATTCCAGTTTGAACGGTTGATGATACACGAGAACCGGAGCGGTGTGAAGTTGCATGACTTCGCTTCAAGGCTTATGGAGGTGTTTGGCGAGAATGCAAGCATTGCCTTCTGCTATTTGCTGGCTACATTGTTCCGGGATATAGTGTTCAAACGTACCAGACATTTCCCCATCCTGAACCTCTTCGGTGAAAAGGGAACGGGTAAGACAACATTGGCCACTTCGCTACAATCATTCTTCCTGCATGGTGTGGATCCACCCAACTTGGGAGTGACCTCCATCCCTGCAATGAACGACCGCGTGTCGCAAGCGGTCAATACATTGGTGGTATTGGACGAATACAAGAACGACCTCGACATCAGAAAGATTGCCTACCTCAAAGGACTTTGGGGCGGTGGCGGTCAGACCAAGAAGAACACGAGTACGGACGGCATGGCGGCACAGACCATTGTGACGACAGGAGTCGCATTGTGTGGGCAGGACAAGCCTACGCAGGATATGGCTCTCTATACCCGTGTGATATTTTTAGCGTTCACCAAAACGTCATTCAACCAACAGGAAAAGAGGCATTATGAAGATTTGGTGTCCGTCTGCAACATGGGACTGACCCATCTGACCGTTGAGCTATTGAAACATCGTGAATTATTCGAGAAGAATTTTTCAGAAATCTATTCCATTACCAAGCGCGAATTGGCGACCAAATTAGAAAACGATACCATCCACGACCGTATCTTTGGCAACTGGGTGATACCGTTGGCCACGTTCCGGACATTGGAAACCGTCATCGAAGTGCCGTTCAACTATACGGAACTGTTTGATACTGCTGTCAGAGGTATGCGTAACCAGAACGAGCTGGCGCAAGAAAGTTCGGAGGTGGCTGACTTTTGGAATATGCTTCAGGGTTTCCAGACTTCAGGGAAATGTGTAGACCGTGCACACTACCGTATCAAGTACCAAAAATCCTTCCGTCCCATATCGATCAAGGAAGATATAGAGTTTAGGGAAGCCCGTCCCATCCTATACCTGAATATGGCGGCAGTGGCTTCGCTTTTCAACAGCCGGAACATGAACGCCACCGCCAACCGCTCGAACTGGTCCACCATCATGTCTTACTTGAAATCCCATAGTTCGTACTTGGGACTAAAGCAAGACCGCTTCGTTATCCTTACGCCCAACGGAACTCCTGACTACTCGTTTGACATGGTTAACGGTGAGCAAGTGAAGCGAATCAAGGTGAACCGTCCCAAAGCTCTATGTTTTGATTACCTGCAACTGAAAGATGCGTTTGGATTGGAACTGGAGACGGAAGTGATTAATGACGCAATGGATATGATGGAAGATATGGAAAATGAGGGTGGTCCCGTATCAAATATTCCAATGCAGGAAGAATTGCCGTTTTAAAATGTCAACAATAATGTGAAATGCGATGAAATATCTTGTTCTTTATTTTTTTCTTTGTTCATAAATTCGTGAACATAAAGAAATAATGAACACAAAATTTGCATATTCAAGAAAAGTTCACTAATTTTGCAATGTTCATAAATTTGTGAACATCTATAAACAGTGAACAAAAACGTAGTATGAAAACAGAATATTTGGAATTACTTCACATTGCTATCGCTAATTTTAAAGCAGCGACAGGGTTTGATACCATTAATGTGAGCGATGAGAATGAATCGCTCATCGGTATCAATGGTATGGAGTTTTGTTGCGAAATCAAAAAAACGCTTAGCAATTCAAACATACATTCTACGATTGAACAAATCCTGCAAAATCATTGCCAACAGAACATCCCGGTCATTTTGATAACCAATAAAATCTATCCTAAATTGGCGGATATGCTGGTAGCCAACCGGATTAATTGGATGGATAAGGCCGGAAATTGCGATATTAGACATGAAGGAATGACCGTTAAAATAGCAGGTAGAAAAAATGAAGGCGATAATCAAGCCAAGAGCACAATGAAGCTAAGTGAAACACAAATCAAGCTCATATTGTTCTTCCTTCAACATCCTGATGATACGAATTTGCCTTATCGTGAGATCCAAGAAAAAGTAGGATTGTCTCTTGGCACGATAACCAAAACTTTTGATTTGCTCAAAGAGAAGAAGTATCTGGTACAAACGGAGAATGGAAGACGAATATCTATGCGCCACGAACTCATAGAATGGTGGCAGCAGCAGTTCAACGAGTTCTTGAAACCCAAATTGCTTGTCAACAGAATGTCGTTTCGTACACATGAGGCGAGAAAGAATTGGGAAGAAATCGCTTTGCCACAAGGAATGTATTGGGGGGGAGATTGCGGTGCTCATATTGCAGATGGCTATCTGATTCCCGGTGAATACGAGATATATTCTGATGTAGTTAGCACATTGCTTCTTCGTACAGGTGCGGTCATACCGAATCCAAATGGTGAAATACGTATCTACAGAAAATTTTGGCTGGGTAATGCAACGGGGAATACAGCCCCCTTATTAGTAATATACGCAGACTTGATGGGAGCTGGTGATAGCCGTTGCCATGAAGCTGCTTTAAGAATCAAAGAAAATGGAATATAAGATAACACGTGAAACCTTACAGAATAATTTGCTCTATGAAACACTGGGTGCATTGAGCAAAGTAATGAATAGTCTTCAACTGGAAGTATATGTAGTTGGCGCATTGGCAAGGGATATAGCGATGGAGATTCTCAATATGCCTCCTTCGCCCCGCCGAACTGCTGACCTTGATGTGGCGATCGCGCTTAAAGACTGGGGTCAATACGGCTTGCTGACAGAACATTTGTTGAAGAACCATTTCGTCAAAGGGCAAGCCAAGCAAAAGTTTTACTACAAGGGAGAAAATGGTGCTAATGACTATGAGATAGACATCGTACCTTTTGGTGAGTTAGAAGACAATGAAAAGGTCGCATGGCCGCCCGAAGGCAATCCGGAAATGTCCGTGAAGTGCTTCAAGGATGTAATGGTTACCGCTGATACTGTCGTTATAGATGACATATCTGTAAAAATCGCTCCCTTATCAGGGCAGTTCCTAATCAAATTTGACACATGGCTTGACCGGCATCTGTTGACGGATAAGGATGCCCATGATATGCTTTACATTATGGATAACTTCTACTTAGCGTATGTGTCATTCAAACAACCTGTTCCTGATGATGTGCAAGAAATGAGCGAAAATTTCGATCTTCTGAATGGTGGAGCAAGATGGATAGCCTGTGAAATGAGAGACTTCCTATCCCAAGAGCATCTGCAATTCTACATAGAACAGTTGGAAGAACAAATCAGTTTGGATGAGAACAGTCCTCTAATCAGGTCTATGAGCAGTAAGTACTTCGCTTCCGACTCCCATCAACTTGTTAGAAATGCCCTTTTCGGAATGGTTGAAATTCTAAAAAAGCAATAATGAGATGAAGATAAGTAGTTTCTCTAAAGAAGGCAAGTATTATTCCAACGAAGATAGCTTGTCTGTCTGCCAGTTGGAATCGGACAAGGCGATTGCCATATTGGCCGATGGCATGGGTGGATTTACTTTTGGTAAGGAGGCGGCAGACTTGATTGTAAGTACATTGGCTTCATTTATCTGTGAGCACATTGACCGCATACCCATTTCTGAATTGTTGCATGAAGCATTGAAATATGCTGACGATGCGATAGCTGGAAAAGCCATTGAGTACCATAGTAAAATGGGTGCGGCTATTGCCTTGGCGTTCATAGATGGCAACCGGATTCATTATACGTGGTTAGGGAATGTACGAATTTACTTGTCACACCTCAATGAATTGAAGCTATTAACCTCTGACCATCTTTTGGATGTCGGATATGGCAAGCAATTATTGACAAGATGTATCAAAGGCTGCGGATTGCGGGACAATGTCCCCTATAATTGCATAGAAGTAAAATCCGGTGATATACTGATACTTAGTACAGATGGATTCTATAAACAGCATATTGATACGGACTTGTTACTCAACAAAGACTCATACCTCCTTACCGATTACGAAGATGACGCTTCTATGATACGAATAGATTTTTAATCGTAACCAACCAGTAGATTACATAGTTACAATACAATATTTGAGCGATTTTTGTAGATTACCTGCAAAAGTCGCTCTATTATTTCCGATGTAGCACATTCATCATTCTGCTATATTTACCCCTCTTCCTATTGCTATCCGAAAATATAATATGCACCTATTTTCAAGTTGACAGCGTTGACAAGGCTCAATCTTCTGTATATCAATTACATCATATCAAAAAGGTGCGTTGACAAACGTTGACAAAGGTAGTCACTTTTTGAAAAATCAAAATTTTTGGAGCCAATCGTTGACAAATCGCGGACTACTTATCTATATACTTTCTTTATAAAGAAAAATATAATATATTGTATTACAGAGGTTTTTCGCACAATCTTTTCAACTTCGCAAGCCATGTCTCCGGTGTCAACGCTGTCAACCCTGAAATATATGCCTTTTTCTGAAAACACATAGTCTTCCTCACAGGTGGATAAAATCGTATGGCAAGCCGGAGCGCAGTCCATCAAAGTCCCACAAAATCCCTTTATTTCCCACATTATCCCATGTTTAACGTCTTGTGTAAATTATTCACCACCAGTAATTTTGCAAGAAAAGGACTTGAATTATGGTGATACGAAAATTTTTCAATGAAATAGAGCCGGAGCAGACTTATACCATCAGCAGGGCGGCACGTTATCTTGGCGTACATCGGTGTACGCTCTATGACTATATTCGTAACCCGGACAATCCGCTACCTTTCATCAAAGTGGCGGAAACCGGGAAACTCAGGTTTTACGGTAGCGACCTGATTGCCTACAAAGCAATGGGTCTGCCAAAGAAAGGGCGAAAACGGAAGAACTGGAACGGTTAGTTCCATTGCTTCGGATTGGCAGTCCATACCGGCATTCCGCTTATGGTTTCGGATAGCTCACAAGCAAGCAGCCATGCTTCCGTGCGAATGTCCTCCATGTCCGCTACGGCTTGCAAATATCGGTTCGCTGCCACTACTCCCGACTTTATCATCCATTCTTTGGCGCAAATGCTCGGTTCGATGGCATCAACGAAAGAAACTATTTCAGAAACAAGACTTTCCATCTTATCGTCCGTTATTTCGGCGGTGAAGCTGAAAGGCACACCGCTGAGTGTCTTCCGTTGGAAGTCAAAGCATAGGTTCAAGCCGTTGAGCCTTACCGATACATTCCAGCCGTTCTTGGCTGCAATGGTGTAAATCCTATTGTCTATCATTCTTGCATTGGGTTTGATGGTTATCTATTAGTCTTCAAGTAGTTTTGCCATATCCGAACCGGGTACGGCAAAACTGTGTCGTATATCAGTTCATCCGTCATTCCAGAGCTTTGACCGCATCAAGTAGCGCTTCAATCATCTTTTCCGCTGCTTCCATATCCTCCAACACATCCCTCATGCGATAAGGTGCGCCATTCCTGCCGTGTCCGCTTTCATCAAGCCACACATAGGCTTCGCTGTCCACATCAAAGCCTTCATAGTAATCATCCATATCCGTAATCAGGCTGTCAAGGCGGTTGCCTTGCATTTCTGCTGTGAAGGAAAAATCCTGCCCTGCCGGAGTAAATTGGCTGAACTCAAATATCGTCATACCATTGTTTCTTTCGGCGCTCACATTCCAGCCCTTATCCTCTGCACATCGGACTATCTTGTTTATCAATCTTTTGGTTCTCATACTAAATGGTATTGTGTCAGCCGTAACAAAGAGTGCTACGGCTGACGGGGTTATTACTGTTCAATCTTCAAACCGTGCCAAGAAGCCTTGCAGCCGTTGGTCGTTCAAGTTCCTTAGTGGGGTCGGCTGAAAGTTCTGTTGCTGCCGTACTTGCAGTTTGCCCAAACCTTGCGATGTAAGGTCTAAACTTACTTCCGAAAGCTCATTCAGTGAAACATAGCCATACTCATCCTCTGTCATACCGATAACGATACCGAACAGAATGGTGTCTTTGCCGTCCGCTTCACCTTCAAGAATGAACCAGCGCACCGAACCGAGTGCGAATATCGCACAACAAACGGCATCCTTTCCCTTACCGTCTTGGGAATAAAGCGGATAGCCTTGCAAGGCTTCCTCTAATTGGGGTGTCAATAATCTGCACATATCAATCAATTTCTATTTCGTCCTCATATACATCTATCTCTGCACCGCTGCTGAACTGCACGATAAAGCCTCTTGCAGTCCGGGCGATGATTGTACCTCTGTGGTAGCCACGCCAAGGAGTGATTAACTCGCATTGCCGCCCGTATTCGGGAAAATCTGTATCGTACATAGCTCTACTTTTTGAAATTAGGGTCATAAATCAAATCACTTTCAACCAGACGGGTGTACGCTTCCGATGCGAGCCGTGAAGCCCACTCGTTACGGTCATCATAAGTTCCTTTCTGATAGTTGTATGCCAACTGGCGCATGAAGCCGATAAACACTTTGAACATCTGCTGTTGCAGATAGCGGTGCGCTTTGGTCAGTTCCCTGCCGGTGTTCTCGGCGGAACACATCCGTCCGTTTACGAAATTGGCGAACTCTTGGGCAAAAACTTTGTCTTGTTCGGAGATTGTCACTCCTGAAAATTCCTGATAGTCCATACTTATACTGTTTTAATAGGTTGCTTGATAATAGATTTGCGGTTCTGCTGAAACATTGTAGATGTACTCGCCACATTGTACCAAAAGACACTCTCTGCCATAGTAGAGCTTCTTCATACCACGGACACTTCCTGTCTTGTGAAAGTTGGGAAAGCGGTCGATACCCACTCTCTCACCTTGTTCCTTTGTCATTTTTCTTACTCGCATAACCATTCTGATTTTAGGGTTTCAATTCTTTTCGTTCTGCGCAATAAACTCACGCTCGGCATAGATAAACAAGTTTCTCTCTGCGCTCACTCAATCGTTTATTTCCCTTTTGTAAAGCTCTTTGAGCTTCGCGGTAGGGAGAACCGTTTTCGTGCAAGTCCTATACGGTGGACCAAAGGGAGGATAAGACAAGTGTGAGTTCAGAGAGCGCGGACGGAATACCCCAATTTTTGAGGTACGAGAAAATTTGCGGAAGGCTTCCGTCAAGCCCTCCGAACGAAAGCACAGCGGCACTTGGCGTTCCTGCCGTCCACCGTACCTTTGCACGGAAAACGATTCGCCCCGAAGCTCAAATTGGATTGCCAAAGAGGACATTCCGCATTCAGGCAGAAGTCTTCGTTTCCAGAACAGTATTCAAAACAAAATTGGCTATTCTCTATTGCAAGTGAAACCTGCAACAGAAGAACAGCCAAACCTGATTTCCAGCCCCCGTTGTCAATGTGAGAAACCACAAAGTGAAGTGTAGCATCCATCTGCGAAACGTAACCTTGTGGCTTCTCTCTTTGACAACGATAAGGATTTATCCAATAATCGAAACTACCTGTCAGCCGGAACTTACTTGGTGTCGAAGACACGGAGCAAGTCGGATGACATTATCTTCCAAACAGACTCGTATATTGCTACCTTTTAACCTAAAAATCATAAATCAACAAGAAAATTGAGTCTATTCGCAATTATAATGACAAATAATCTTATTTGAATGAGAGAAAATGGGATATATTATGTAATTTTGTATCCTAAACGAGTAATCATTTTCAAAAAATGGAAGAAACAAAGGATATAAACCGGATCAAGGTGGTTCTTGTAGAGAAAAAACGAACTAACAAATGGCTGGCAGCGCAATTGGGAAAAGACCCCGCTACGGTGTCGAAGTGGTGTACCAACACTTCGCAACCGGGCTTGGAAACGCTGTTGCAGATTGCCAAAGTTCTTGAAGTAGATGTAAAAGACTTACTCAATTCAACGAAAGTTGATGCAATGTATGTCAAGCTGCCAATTTAATAATTTAATAAATCATTATGCCCAAGAATAAAAATGCCGAATATCGTTTTTCTGTATTAGACCGTTGCTTCAGCGACTTTAGTCATAAATACACGATTGATGACCTATTAGAAAAAGTCAACGATAAACTATATGATGCAAATGGAAGTAAGTCTATGATTATGGAGCGTCAATTACGAGGGGACCTTAATGCTATTCGTAATATGCTTCCTGACGGCATATATCTTGAGGCGAAACCGTACGATGGAAAAAAGTGCTATTACAGATACTCCGAACCTGATTTTTCAATTTATAAAAATGAACTTTCAGTATCAGAAGTTCAGAATCTCCGGTCAACAATAGAAATGTTGAGTAAATACCGAGGTTTACCTTTTAATGGGTGGTTGGAAGAAGTCATCTCAAATCTTGAAATTAGGTTTGGTGTAAAAGGAAATGCTGAAAATCTAATCTCTTTTGGACAAAACGAACAGTTGAAAGGGATTGAATACCTTTCTACCATTATTGATGCCACCATAAATCATCAACCTATGAATATAGAATATGTTTCTGCAAATGGGAAGTACCATAAACACATACTGCATCCCTACTTTGTAAAACAGTACAATGGTCGGTGGTTTCTTTTTGGCCTTGACGAAGAAGAAAAAAGAATTAAAAGCCTTGCCTTTGATAGAATACAAGGTTTGGGTAATAGTGACCTGGCATTCCGCAAAAATGAAGTGGTTGATTTCAACTCATACTTCGACCATGTGGTCGGTGTTACAGTACCACATGAAGCCGAATTGCAAGAGTTCAAATTAAAGTTTACTCCGCAACGCTTCAGATATGTAACATCCAAGCCAATTCATAAATCGCAAAAAACAATTAATGAAGATGAGTGTATCATATCACTTACATTGTATCATACATTGGAGTTGGAACAACAAATATTTTCTTTTGGACCGGATGTAGAAGTACTTTCTCCTGCATGGTTTAGAGACGTTTATAGTAAAAAAATCGCAGATTGCATGAAAAAATATTTTCCTATGCAAATTCTCTGCACAGAAAATTCCGACCTTTGTAGATAAAACCAAATTACAGAATAATAAAAGAGCAATATATGACAGAGCAAGAATTAGCCAACGTGATATGGGATATCAAAGAGATTATCCGAAATCTATATGATGATGCGGAAGTAGAAGATGTGATTCTTCCATTTACACTCCTGCGCCGTCTTGATTGTGTTCTTGACGAACATCGTGATGCCATCATGAAAGAGATGAATGCAATCAAAGATAAGCCCGCACTTATGCAGGAGATTAAGCTTAAAAGTCTGCTGAAACAGCACAAACTGACATTTTTCAATAATTCAGGATTGTCGTTGGAACGTCTGTTAGGTGCGCCCGACCAAATTGGAGCATCTTTCCAAACATATTTGGACGGTTTTACCGATAATGTAAAAGATATACTTGCCAACTTTGTTCATACCGACACTTCAAGCGAAACGCTTGATCTCTCACCTATCTACAGCAGATTGGATCGTCATGACAAATTGTTTCCTGTCATTCAACTTTTTGTGCAACGTGCCGACCTGCATCCAAGCAAGGTCAGCAATGCCATGATGGGTACGGTGTTTGAAATTGTGATACGCCGTTCCAAAGAGTCCAGCAACACAAAGGCAGGTCAGTTCTATACCCCTCGTGAAATTGTGCGTCTGCTTGTTTCGCTAACTATGTGTGGCAAGGAAAATGAACTGTATGAAGTGGGAAGAGCCTTCTCTATTTATGATCCATGTTGTGGAACAGGTGGTATGCTTACTGCCGGGCGTGAATATCTGCAAGAGGTCTCAGGGCGCAAGGACTTGAAAATTTATCTCTATGGACAGGAGTTGAATGAAAAGACATACGCCATCTGCAAATCCGATTTGCTTATGAAAGGTGAAGATCAGAATCTTGACCAACAGCTTTTCCGCGGTGACACTTTGGGCGATGACCGTTTGGAGGGAAAGACATTCAACTTTATGCTTGCCAATCCTCCTTTCGGAGTGGATTGGGGTAAAGACGAGCGTGTAAAGAAACGTGTGCAGGATGACAACTGTCCTGGCGGACGCTTTGAAGCCGGACTGCCAAGCAGTAACGATGGCTCGCTTCTCTTCCTTCAACACATGATAGCAAAGATGGATACCCAAAAAGGTTCTCGCATCGGTATCGTGCTGAACGGTTCACCACTTTTCAATGGTGACGCAGGCAGTGGTTGGAGCAATATCCGTAAGATGCTGCTCGACCGCAATCTGCTTGACTGCATTGTGGCATTGCCCAAGAACCTATTCTATGGCACGGACATCACCACCTACCTTTGGATTCTTGATAACAAGCGACCAGCAGAGCGACACGACAAAGTGCTGTTCATCGACGCTGCACATACAGAATACACCAAGCTACTGCAAAAAAACTTAGGTAAAAAGCGTTTTGAAATCAGCGAGGATGGTGCTACTGATATTCTGACTCTGTATAAAGAGTACAAAGATGCGGTTCGCAACATTGTGTACGACAAAACAGGTGAATCGGAACAACTTCAGATAGTCCGTCTGCTGGATTACGATGACTTCCGATATACTACCATAGCGACACGCAGACCTTTGCGCTTGTGGTACGAAAACATAACCGACAAGTATGCTGATCTTTGCGACGCCGAGGATTTTGATGCAGATAGCAAGAAGAATGCTATTCTAAAAAGCGTGTCAGAACTGGACGGAATCAACGACAAACGCTCGGACAGCGACTTCTTTGCTTTCTTGAAGAAAATGAAGGTGAAACACACGGCAGCCGAACTGAAACTGCTGCGTGCCACTTTTGGCACTATCAGTGAGGATGCGCCTGAGGTGCATGAGAAGCCATTAGCGGCCAATAGTGAGTTTGTTGCCGATACCAATTTGAACGACACTGAAAAAATTCCTCAAAAACAGGACATCGACGAATATTTCTTGCGTGAGGTATTACCATACGCTCCCGATGCGTGGATGGATCGCTCCAAAGATAAACTCGGTGTGGAATTTCCGTTCACACGCATTTTCTACAAATATCGCCCGTTGCGTTCGGCTAACGAAATCTTGAACGAATTGGCTTCACTTGACGACACTATAAACATCATGCAGGAGGGTTAAAATGGATAAGAATTTGATTATTGCAGACGAAAAGTACCGCTCGTTGATTAACGAAATTGGGAGCGTACTTCTCAATGCTCGAAATAAGATCAGCCGTGAAGTAAATGCAACAATGGTCGATACGTATTGGAGCATAGGTCAATATATTGTTGAATACGAACAGCAAGGGAAAGAACGTGCTGAATATGGTACAAATTTGCTCAATCGTTTATCCAAAGACTTGACACGCCTGTATGGGAAAGGGTTCGGAAAGAGCAATCTCATATATATCAGAAAGTTGTATCTTGCCTTCCCGATAGGTGGGACAGTGTCCCACCTATTGAGTTGGAGTCATTACTATGAAGTGTTGAAATTGGATAACGAGCTGGAAAGGTCGTTTTACATCAAGGAATGCGAGAAGCAGCATTGGAGTGTAAGAGAACTTAAACGCCAGATGGATAGCATGCTGTTTCATCGCATTGCGTTGAGTAAAGACAAAGAAGGAGTATTGCGCCTTGCCGAGAATGGCTCTGAAATACAGAAGCCGGAGGATATTATTCGCGACCCGTTTGTGTTGGAATTTGCAGGACTTCCTGATGTAAACAGATATAGCGAGAGCGACTTGGAAAAAGCATTAGTCCGCAATTTAGGGCAATTCCTTCTTGAACTCGGACGCGGTTTCGCATTCATCGGTCAGCAGTACCGTTTTAGTATTGCCGGCAGACATTATTATGTGGATTTGGTTTTCTATCATGTGGTGTTAAAAACCTACGTACTAATAGACCTTAAGCGCAACGAGGTGCAGCATGAGGATATTGGGCAGATGAATTTTTATCTGAACTATTTCCGCAACGAGGTATGCACCACTGACGATAATGAACCGATTGGCATTGTGCTTGGTGCAACTGCCGACAAAATGACTATGGAGTTTGCTATGGGTAGCATTTCCAATCAGTTATTTGTGAGCCGCTATCAACTTTATCTCCCCGACAGAGACACTCTTGAAAAAGAGCTGTGGAGAATAATGAAAAGTCAGAATATCGAAACTGAAGGACAGGAGGACAACGAATGAAGTACGATCAATATAAAGATAGCGGCGTGGAATGGATTGGTGAAGTGCCGAGCCATTGGGAGGTATGTCGGCTAAAAAACTACTGTTCTCTTAAAGCTCGAATTGGTTGGAAGGGATTACGTTCTGATGAATTTGAGGAGGATAGTTACGCTTATTTAGTTACTGGACAAGATTTTGGTAATAGCAAAATTGATTGGACTAAATGTTACCAAATCAACAAAACAAGATATCAAGAAGACCCTTATATACAACTCGAAAACGGGAATATTCTTATAACAAAAGATGGCACAATTGGCAAAGTTGCAATTGTTGACAATTTAGATAAACCCGCTTGTTTGAATAGTGGGGTTTTTGTCCTTAAACAAAACAACATATTTAACTCCAGTTATTTATACTGGTCATTATGTTCTACTCTTCTAAAAGATTTTAACACATACACAAGTACAGGAACTACGATACTACACCTGTATCAAAATGTGTTTGAAGATATGCCGCTTATTATTCCTCCTCTCTCTGAGCAGCAAGCTATAGCAGATTATCTTGATGCAAAATGTGAAGAGATAAACCGTGCTATCGATGTGCAGAGAAAGAAAATAGATTTGCTTAATGAATTGAAGCAAACAATCATTATCAATGCCGTCACCAGAGGGCTTGACCCTAACGCTCCAATGAAAGATAGTGGTGTGGAATGGATTGGTGAAGTGCCTAGCCATTGGGAAGTGATGAAGACATCACTTGCTTTTACGAATATAGGAAGTGGTACCACACCATCTACATCAAACTCAAAATACTACGATGAAGATGGACTCTATTGGCTTCAAACCGGAGATTTAACAGATGGTATTATCGCAGATACCTCAAAAAAGGTATCTACAATAGCAGTTAAAGAATGTAATCTGAAATTTTATCCACAGAATTCAGTGGTAATCGCAATGTATGGAGCTACAATTGGAAAAATGGGATTGCTTAACATTAAATGTGCAACAAATCAAGCATGCTGTGTATTACCTGCAAATAAAAAAGTAAAACCAATATACGCATTTTATTACTATTTATCTGCGAAATCCGATTTGCTCTTATCCGCAATTGGAGGCGGACAACCCAATATAAGTCAAGACGTAATTAAAAAGACAAAAATTACGATACCACCTATTATTGAACAAGAGGTTATCACAGATTATCTTGATAAGCAATGCACTAAGATTGACGCCCAAATCTCCACCGCCAACCGTAGGATAGAGCTATTGGATGAATTGAAGCAAAGCATTATCACAGAAGCCGTAACAGGTAAAATAAAAGTAATCTTATGAATCCACTGAATGAAACAATATTCGAGGAGCATATTGCCGCATACCTTGCGGCAAGCCCTCTATACAACCAGCGCAAGAGTTCGCAATTTGACATAGACAATCTTGTAGACTGTGAGATGTTGGAGCGTTTTCTGCAAGCCCAGCAATCGACATGGCAGAAATTACAAAACTTCTTTCCCAGCCGAGAAACAGAAACAGTAGTATCGGAAATCAACAAACTATTAAATCGTGGCGATAGCCTGCTGACTATCTTCAACAAAGGCATTACCATCAAAGGTGCAAAAATACGATTGATGATGCCGAAACCTGTTCTCGAAAGCACCGACAGCTCAAACTATAAGTTATATGAGAGCAACAGGTTTAGCGTTGTCAGACAAATGAGGTATAGCATGACCGAGGAGGACAAAAATAATGAGTTGGATTTGTGCATCCTGCTCAATGGCTTGCCACTGATGACCTTTGAACTGAAAAACGAAGGCACAAACCAAAACTACGGACACGGCATCTACCAATACCGCACCAACCGTTCGCCGGTGAACAGAATGCTCCGCAACTGTCTGGTGCATTTTGTCATGGATAACCAATACGTGTTCATGACTACGAAGCTGAATGGTGAGCAGACACGCTTCCTGCCCTTCAACAAAGAGAGCGTAAATCCGCCCATTGAAAACGAGTACCCCACTGCCTATATGTGGCAAGACATATTGCAAGCAGACTCACTGCTTGACCTTATTGAACATTTCATCAAACGTTACAACGATGAGGATGGGCATCCGATGGTCGTATTTCCACGCTTTCATCAGCTCAGAGCAGTGCGCAAGATGCGTAGAATGGCTGCGGAAGAAGGTCCTGGACATAACTATCTGATACAGCACTCGGCAGGTTCAGGCAAAACCAAGTCAATGGCATGGTTAGCGCATCAATTGGCAAACATGACCAATGCCGACCGCACTCCGCTGTTCGACAGCATTATCATGGTGACAGACCGCATCGTGCTGAACAGGAACATGGCAGACGATGTGGTAAACTTTCAAACCGTAGCCGGCACTGTAAAGGACATACGCCGTGGCTCAAAAAATCTGGCTACAGCACTCAACGAGGGTAACAGAATCATCATATCTACTGTTCAGAAATTCGCATTTGCACTGAAGGACTTGAAACGCAATACGCAGCGAAAGTATGCGATTATCGTTGACGAAGCTCATACCGCTATTGGCAACGAAAGTGCCAAGGATTTGGTAAATGCACTGTCAACAGACGAGGACCTGCACAACATTGCTGATTTCAATCCAAATGATTATGAAGATCAAGTAGACGCACTTCTTGCCTATATGCAGGTGATGCGCCGAAGCATGAATCATATCAGTTACTTTGCCTTTACCGCCACTCCGAAAGACAAAACTTTCAGTTTGTTTGGCATCCAAGATGGTCCAAACAAAGGCAAGGCTCACGACTTGTATTCCATGAAGCAAGCCATTGACGAAAAGTTCATTCTTAACGTGCTGGCCAACTACAAGAGTTTCCTTACAATGTTCGAACTGATTGAAAAGAACCCGACTGAGGACCAAAAGAAACTGTTTGAAGAAAAGAAGGCACTACGAGTTATTTATGGCGAGCTGAACAAGAATGCCTATATTATGCTGCGAAAAGCTCATATGATGCTGGAACATTTCATGCAACATACTATTAATAAGATAGGTCACAAGGCAAAAGCCATGGTCGTTTGTGACTCACGTCGGGCAGCGGCAGACTACAAGCAATTGCTTGACAGACTCATCGCAGACAACTATGACGGCAAAATAAAGACACTTGTAGCTTTCTCCGGCGAAGTGGAAGACAGTCACGGTCGCAAGTGCACCGAAGCTAACATGAATGACGGAAATGTTGTAGATGACGGCATCCGTGAGAAATTCAAAGAAGACGATTACAAAATACTTATCGTTGCAGAAAAATTCCAGACAGGATTTGACCAGCCGCTGCTTCACACGATGTATGTAGATCGTGTGCTTGGAGGCATACAGTGCATTCAGACACTATCACGCCTGAACCGTTGCCATCCGGGCAAAGAGGACACTATGGTCATTGACTTCCGCAATGATTGGGAGAAAGTTCAAAAGGCATTCCAAGACTATTATACCGAAATAACTCTAGAAGGTGACGTTGACACTCAGCGTATCTACCGACTGAAAAGCGACGTGGAGGACTGGAATGTTTTTAATGAGTCTGAAGTTATTGCCGTTGCGAATGCCATGGTTACAAAGACCGGACTTAGCGGTGTTCCCAGTATTCTTAAAAATATTGTAGAGGAAAGAGTCAATCCTCTGACTGATGAGGAAAAAGACCGTTACCGCAAGACAGTCTCTCGCTATGTCCGTCAGTATGGTTTTTTGGCGCAGTTGATGGATTTTACCGACCCTGATTTGGAGCGTTTCTATGTGTTCTGCAAGATATTCTACAAATTTTTGCCTTACACCAAGGAAACGCTGCCTATGGAGATATTGGAACTTATCGACCTTGACAAACTTCGCATACAGATGTCGTATGAGGGACAACTGAAACTTGAAGACGAAGCACAAACGCTTCACTCATCAAGAATAGGTGAACCGGGACAGAAACATCCTGAAGAGGAATTGCCTGTTTCTGAGATTCTGAACATGGCAAACAGTCCCTTTGTGGGTTTGCTCAATGAAAATGATAAGATTCTACGTCAGATATGGGATGCAATCCTATCAGATCCGGAAGTCGTGGATGCTTTTCATGCAGGAAACAACTACGACATTCTCATAAATATCGTGCGAGAGAAATTCGATGAGAAGGTTGCTTTGGAAATTGAGAAATACTACAATTTTGCCGAAGTGCTTGAAAAGGAACAAGCCTTTACGCTCACTCTGGTTCGCAAGTTTGTGGATGCGCTGGCTGAAAGAACAGCACGTTCTTCAAGTTTTCCTTATAATGAGGAAAGCTTGAAAGAAATACTCTACAATATATTCAAACAGGAGTTTGAATCACTTGCTGGAAGAATGCGCAGTCTTAACGAGATTATAAATACCTTCTTCTTTGTGCTCAACGAAGCCAGCATACCACAGCTTGATGGTGTGGACGGACTGATAAAGACAGCATTGAATAATGTGTATGCCAATACATCAATCGGATTATTGGAAAAGCGCACCTATTTCAACTCACTAGTAGCAAAGTACGAAGCATTTTTGAAGAAACTGTATTACTTGATAAACAGCGATGATGTTCCACGCCACCCTGACCATCTGGACAGAACACCTGCACTGTCGGAATGTATTTTTGCGTTCTTTTGTCTGCGAAATCTGAAATACACAACAGACGAGCAGGAACTGAAATTCAAAGAGTATCTGAATCTGTTGCGCCAGTGGCGTAATGACGAAGCGCATCTTTCACCAAATGCGACTGAAGACGAGATAAACGCAGCACTAAAAGTAGTAACAGCAATGTATCTATTTGTGGTGGGGAACAACATAACAGAGTTGGAAAGTACTGGTAGACTATAGGAATACAATGAATAAGAAATACAATAGAATAGAATAAGTCACCTAATTGATTTCAAGCAGATAAGTGATTAAAAATCTATTTTTTCTGAAAGTAATCTGTAACTATGCAAAAAGAGTGCATAGTTGCAGATTAACTTTGCAACGATAAATAAAGGTTTCACTTAAAACAGTATAAGAATGGCTGATTATACAACACTTATCAACCGCATTGAAAGTAGATACAATCCGGAATCGCTCAGAGAGGTACGAACAAGATCCTTATCATCCTTGTCAGACGTAGACAGAGACATTGCAAAATATGTAAAGCTTGCAATGAATGAAGTTGATCAACTATATACACAGAAAACATTAGATGCAGGAGAAAATGCAAAAGCCCATTTACAGCGAGAACTCCAGCAAAATGTTGATTATCGTTATCAGGGTTCTGTAATGACAAGGACTCACATCCGAGGTGTAAGTGACATTGATTTGCTTACTATTACGGGGAAATTTCAAGATACTGACTTAACGAGAGCTAAAGCTTACATCGAGACTCATCCCTATTCGTATGACAATAGCTCAATGCGAATAAGAAGTTGGGTAAACAGTTTTTCAAGATATATGGGCGATGCCAACGGTGATTTACGACAACTAAGATTTGAGAATGAGCGTATTTTAAGTTCTCACTATGTACTTTGCGATGTGTCAAAGCCCAAATCCATTCGAATTACAAACCAAAATTTGCACCGTGATGTCGATGTTGTTGTCGCTTCATGGCATGACTCATTGGAATATATTAGCGGAAGTGGAGATACTTACAGAGGTATTCAAATATATGACAAGCAAAAGCATGAACGACTTGGTCCAGACTTTCCGTTTTTAAGCATAGAGAGAATAAATACAAGGAGTTCATATACGGAAGGACGTCTTAAAAAGATGATTCGCTTCCTAAAAAATGTAAGAACGGATGCACCTGTAAATATTGACCTTACAAGTTTTGATATTAACGCCATTTGTTACGACATTAACACAAACGAGTATTGCAATGCGTATTATATTGACTTGGTTAGAATTCTGTGGTTAAAACTCTACCACTTGTGCCAGAATGAGTCTGAAGCTGACAAATTAAAATCAGTTGATGGCACAGAATACATATTCAGATATAACCCATCTAAGAAGGAAAATCTGAAGAGATTACAGAACGAAGTGTGGAAAATATATAACGAATTATCAAAATGAAACCAAGAATTTTTATCGGTTCATCTACTGAAGGTTTGACTGTGGCTCAAAGGATTAAAACCTATTTTGAGCCAGACTACAATTGCTATATATGGAATGATGGCATATTCAAATTTAATGAGGGTTTCCTTGAAACGCTCATTAAGTCTGCCAGCCTATTTGATTTTGGGTTTATGATCTTTGCTGCTGACGACATCAGTCGAATCCGCAAAAAAGAATATAAAACCACACGAGATAATGTGCTTTTTGAATATGGTCTTTTTCTAGGTAGAGTTGGAATTGATAGAGCTTATGTTCTTAAAGAAGATGGCGTTAAAATTCCATCAGATTTAACAGGAGTAACATTGCTTTCTTATAAAACAAAAATTGAGCAAGGAGAAAAAACACCTGATGACGATTTTGAGAATCAACTAGCAATTCTCAAAAAGAACATTGATGAAAAAGTGGCATTAGGTCATTTAGGTCTTTTGCCATCTACAGTTATCGCTATATCCTATTTTGAAAATTTTATAAAGTTGTTGGCAGACGAAATAATGAGGCAAGGCGATAAAATTCAAATTGGGGATAAGACATATAAATCTGCGAAAATTCGCATTGTTATCCCAAGAACTCTTGATGCAGACATGAAAAGACAAGCCACAATATATTTCCGGAAAATACATTTCGAATCTTATCCAATAACAACTATCCACCGGAGCTATCCTATCTATGTGGAATCAACTTCGAAGGATAATGTTAAAGATGAAGTAATTATTGCAGATATGCCTACTATTCTAAGTGGCATTGACAAGGCAATTGATATGTATTTCAGAGTTGGTCATATAGGTAAGACCTATGAACAACAACTTACAGAAGAAAGAGAACTGAACAACTTCACCCGCGTTTTGAGTTTATTAATCTCACAAGAAGCCTTTTGCAGAGAGATTGTTGAAATTGTATATGATAACAATCAGCCTATTTGACACTGTCCAAAATTTTGTATATATTAGAAATCTATTCTTTTATCGACAAGGTGTTTTAACACTTTGATTCGTCTTATCAAGATTCGGGATACGGTCATTCTGTTAATAGAGTCAAGGTCAAAGACTGCTCTGACCTTGACTCTATTATTGGCATCATATAGGAATTGCTCGTTTCCTGTCTCCCAAACACCCCGACCACATTTTCACAACGCAAGTCGGGGTCTCAGAACAATTATCAGGAACTTATGCGGTTTCCCTCGCTTTCAAGAAGCGGTGAGCGTTATCGTTTACCAACTTAATGATACGGTCGTGATACTCCGTGTTCTTGTTGCATACCCCACGGCTCTGTATCACCTTTCCTTGACTGAGAGAGAACTCCACCGTCTCGATGCGGTTGCCTTGAAGGTCGTGAGCCGAAAGGATAACAGAGTCCGTCTTGGCATAGTATTCACATTGGAATACGCAATGCTTCATCTTCTCGCCCTCTGCCTTGTATGCCTCCAAAGAGTCTAATACAGAAATCTCAATGTCGTTGTCAGTGATGACGATACCAAAGAAACAAGACTTGCTCTTGTAAAACTCCGCTTCGTGTTGCTTGGCTCTCTGTAGCTTCTCTATGCTTCTGCGCTTTTCCTCCGCTGCATTCACCTTTTGCAGCCAGCGGTCGTGTTCCGCTTTGAGGTCTTTCGGGCAGATGTACTTCACGCTGCGGATGTCCTTACCGCACTTTTCAAGCAAGCGTATGGTATCGCACCACATTCCGTAGTCTTTCGGCACATAGCGGTGTCTTGCAGCTACCTTGTAGGATGCCCAGCAGGCATCAAGTTCACGTGGGTGGTTCACGAAATAGGCTAAAGCCTTACGGTTTCCGCTCTTCATTAGCGTTTCAATCCGATTGTCAGAAAGTAAAGCCGACATCAGCCTGCACAAATGGCAGTTATCCGGCAATCTGCCTTTCAGTCCGTTGCGTCTCAGTTCGGGAATGAGCGAATATCGGGGATAGATATAAGTATCTGAAATGCACCAATGCACATCATACAAGTTTCTCAGTTCAATGGAAGAACCCCGGTTGAAGCTATCCACATAGTACCCCATAGCCCTCTTGCGAGCTGTTACTGCCACTTTGCCTTGCACATTGACCCACATACGGCACACCTCCCAGCAATCTGTTTTTATCGGATTGCCTTTGCTGTAGACAACCGTCAAAAGGAATACCCTCTGCACCTGCAAGCCGTCAATGGCTTCAAGGGTAGAAAAGTAGTTCGCTTCTTTCCGTTTGCGTTTCAGCGTATCAACTATTTCAACCTTATGCCCACAATGAGGGCAATGAATAGTCATATTTCCTTTTCCCTTGTGTTCAAATGTTTCGCCACAATCGCCACAGGTACACTTATGCCCCGATGTACGGAAAGCGATATGTTTCACCACATTTCGTATTGCCCACTCTTCGGCTTTATAGCTGATGGCGGTAAGCCTCGCATTGGAGGCTACCACCGCTTTCTCAAACTTGTTTCTCGGTTTCATGGCTCAAAATAAATCAAACAGTGATGGTTCGGATTGCTTGGTCGCTTGCGGTTTGACCGCCTTGGGTCTGGAATTGCGTTGCTGTATCTTGCGCAGTTCCTCGTCCTGATAGCGTTGCAGGGCGGCTTTCCGCTGTTCCGCCTTTTCCTCCTCTGTCAGCTCTATGTGATGATTGACTACAACACCGCACTGCAAAGGTTTACCGATTTCAATAGTAGGCTCATCCACTACATGAACCGCCATTGAAAATATCTCCTCGTCTGCAAATCCGCAGCATCCCGACTGCTGCACCTCGTTGAGTATGTATGTTACCACATCGTCAATGGTGCGTGTCGTGGTTTCGTACTTGGCACGGAAAAGTTCATCTTCCTTTGCCCGATTGTCAAGATAGTTCTTGATGATTTCTTTGAATTGCGCTGTTCCTTTCATTGTTCTGCTGATTTTAATTGTTGCTGATTTCTAATTCTTTTCGCTTTGCGCAATAAACTCACGCTCGGCATAGATAAGCAAGCATCTCTCTGCTCTCGCTAATCGTTTATTTCCCTTTTGTTTGAAGCCTTTGGCTTCTTGCTTTCGGGGAATTTTTGATGCCTTCCTCACGGAGTACCTGAGGCACATAAGGCAAGTGTGGATGAAGGGAAACGGAGGGAATACCCAATTTGGCACAAATTGCGGAAGGCTGCCGGACGTTTGCCTTACAGACAAGTGAAGCGGCACTTGCCGCCCGTGACGGTACTCCGTATTTTTGTATCAAAAATCCCGGATGCAAGATGCCGCCGGATAAAACGAGAAAATCCCGATGCCTGTTCAAAAGCACCGGGATTCCCAACAGATTATCAAGAGGAAGAATATTCTACTCCTTTACTTGCGAAACGGCAAGGGATTGTTTGCGGAACTGCTTCAAGAGCGGTTCAAAGTCAAGCGATATGCGCCGGGCACGAAGCCCTGCCGCCTTGTTCCCTTTTTCCATTTGTAACTTGGCATTTTGCAGTAATGCCGTCATCTTCGGTTCGAGTTGTCCTATCAAATCTTTCATTCTTATGTCATTTTAATGGTTAGTATTTCTTTACAACAGAGGGATTTCAAACGATTTGACCACGCAATTTGCCTTCTTATCCAAGATGCACCAGTATTCTGAATGATATGGGTTGCCATTGGTGGATTTCGCCTCGTATTCTATCTTCACTTTCCAACCGTTGAAAGGCTTCGGCTTGTTGTTATCAGCATCGTTGCTTTCAAGCATACCCATACCGACAAGCTCGCGAAGGGCGGCCATCGCCTCCATCCGTTGTTTCACCTGTTGAGGTATCTCCCAATGCTCAGGGTCAGTGCCGATGCTCTCCAGACAATCCTCCTTCATCATTTCCTGACCGAGTTTCATCAGTGTCATTGAGAGTGCCATCTGCTCGTTTCGGTTCACGTACTCCCTGCCGAATACGGAATCAACCTTGCTGATACCCTTTATATGCACCGACTCCGGATTATCCACAGTCGCCATCAATGCCGTCTTTGCCACCTCCACCGCCCGTTTCTGCGGTCGGTTCGCAAAATAGACAAAGTAAGCCACACCGACCCAAAACAGTACGGTTGCTATCAGGATGAATTTTATCAATGCTCCCGGTTTCATATCTTCACGATTTGAAGTTTGTCAGGGGAAAGTCCTAACCGCTTGCGGTATATAGAGCCGTCCTCCCGGTACATTTCCAGTTCTGCGGAAGTGATTTGCGTCCCGCATATCTCCTTTGCCTCGGCTAAGGTCAGCTGATGACCGCCGATGTTGCGCCAAATGGCGAAGCTACACGGTGCGGCTTGGTTGGCATAGTTCGAGCAGTTGAACGCCCGGCTTCCCACACGGATGTCACCGCCACAATGGGGGCATTTGCCGATGACGGATTGCATATTGACTGCACCGTCATTCGCCAGTTCCAAGACGGTAGGGAATGATTTGCCCTCTTTCGTCACAAAACCATCGAGCAAGATGCTGCGGTGTTCCAACAGTTCGGCCACTTCGCTGTCATTCATCTTACGGTTGCCGATGATGCCGTTGATGTTAAGTACACAAGTCGGTTGCTCACCGATGTTATGCTCACAGCGATAACCCTTGCAGGTTTTCACTACATTGCCGCCACACAAGGGGCAGCGTCCTATGATTTTCTTTTCTGATTCCATTTTTCTTTTAGTTTACAAATTATTACTCGCTACCATTTCAGCAGGTAGCCCTGATTCCATTCCGACACGATGCCGTTGATGATATTTTTTCCCGACATCACGTTAGCCCAGCCCTCCGGGTCGAGGGAGAACCAAAGGTCGTTCCACGAGAGGGTACGTATCTGCCACGCCAATATGAAGAGGTCGGTATTGATAGCCTCCAGCCTTGTCACCACCTCGTTGGCGATATAGTACCGTTCAGCCGAACTGAGCAGGTTGACCTTGTGCTTCTCCTTATTGCCGTCCTGATTGGTGACATCGTAGCTCCCCGATGTCACCAGTTGCTTCATAAAGGGATAGAGAGCCGCCATCTGCGTGGCAGCATCCGTCAGTTCATCCGATACCATCGAGGCGATGACCGTTCCCTTCAGATGCTTGCCCACTGATTTTGTCAGCAGGCTGCAATTCCGTGGTATCTCCACTGTCACCAGTTCCGCCGCCCGTTTGATTTGGTAGAGGTTCTGTACCGCGCCTTGTGCATTTGACAGGTATTCCAGCATCTTGTTCTCCACGCTATGCACCCGGTCAAGGGCAAGGGTCACGGCTGTTTCGGCTGCGATAATCTGTTCCTGCGTCTTTTTGCGCTTCTTGTGGATGCTTTTCAGTTCCGCCGTCTGAGCAATGACTGCCGCCGTCAGGGTCGGGTCTGTCTGTTGGGCAAAAGTGGATAGCTCACCCACAAGTAATAATCCTAAAGCGAATAACCATCTTATTCTGTTCATAATCCTTACATTTTAAGACCGGACTTTCTACGCTCGGTCAAGTTCTGTTCACGTTCTTCCTTGCGAAGGGTATGAATCACTTCCATTGGCTTGTTCATCAGGCAATCGTTCCAATCCTTGAAAGCCTTTGGCGGTAGCCATTGCCCCATCTTGTAGCGGATGGATAGATGTTTGCTCACTTGCGCCAATAGTGAGCGTTCCGTGTTCAACTCAAAGGTCTTGCCCTTTGCCTCTATATGAAGGACATCGCCTTTCTTGTTAATTTTCATCGGTACACCTTCCAACAAAGCCATCATACGCAAGCCGTAGATGCGTCCGGCAAGGTCGTTGTCAAAGCAATCGTAGGCACGGGCATGAGGGAAACGATTCATCACACCGGTAATCTGCTTGTCAGAGAATGTACCGCCCAATGATACCAAAGCCACATCCGTACCGAGTTGTGTCTTGTTCATCTGGTAGAATGCCATCGCATCGAAAGCGGATTCACAGAAGAATACACTCTTTACCATACCACTGTTACCGCCAGACAAGTCAGCTACCCATGCGGATGAAGTGGAATCCGTACCTGCCGCCTTGGACTTGTAACCGCCATGCCCCCGTATCTCGTAGCCTTTGATAGTATCGTCCTTTCCGTTTGTATAGGGAAAACCGATGTTATAGCCGTCAAACTTATCGTTGCGCTTATCTCGGATTAAAGAGATATATGGGGCAAGTGACTTGACCGTTTCATCCGAAAGTCCACGCAGGGAGAAGAGCGCCGGAACCCTTTCAAGATTTATCGGCTTCACCTCATAACGGGAACTGTCAAATACAGCATCTGTCTTGACCGACTTCACATAGTCGCTGTCCTCACGGTATTCAGGTTCAGGCATATTGGCGAAGCGGGCCAGTACCTTGGCTATCTTCTGCCAATCGTCCTTGCCGGACACGTTGAAAGCGTTCAGGTTCTCACGGATGAGTGTGACCACATCGCCTTTGGAACCATCTCTGCGGAAATAGGCTTGGGCGGCTTTGTTGTTCGGATTGCTGACGATAATCGTATCACGTTTATTGCCGTTCTCGCCCAACACCAGCTCGATATACCTGCCCACACCTGCCTTTCTATCCAGACGGTAGCCCAAAGCGTATGCAATATCATCGACACCCACACGCGATTTCAGTTCCTTGAAATTTACCTTGTAGTCAGCCATAGCGGTTTCTCCTACACCTTATAATATATATCATAAATACACGTTAAACATCTTGTCACATACTCATCTTGGCCCTTGTATGCTGCCTTTGCGAGCGTTGCATCATCGCCAGTTCCGGCTCATAGCTCTTTCGGGCAGTCATATTTAGGAATGCTTCCTTGTCCTTGTAGTCAGTCAGTTGGAAGAAAGTCCGAGCCGTGTCCTTGGAAACGGCTTTCAGCCCCAACTCCACACCATCGTATGAAGCACGGATAGCATAGTCACCGTTACGGGTCTTCACGATTGCTGCATTCTTGAAAGGGATTTCCTCATTCGGATCTAACGGGGCAAATGGATCGTTCTTGGCAAGGTACGGCTGTTCGCCCAAAACCAACCGCTGCTTGTCCACATGGTCAAGAATCAAATCCGAAGCCTTGTTCACGTCCGCCATGACGGAAACGATGAACTTGGGTTCTTTCTTCAACACTCCAATCCATGAATCCAGATATGCGGCTGAGTTGTCGGTCACTTTGGCATCGAACCCCATCGAGTGGCTTATCATCGCCGCCGTCAGCTCCGCCACCAGTTCCTCCTTCGCATATTTCGGGTCACCGAACCTGCCGCCCATTTCACGGTTGAGCCGTTCAGGGGTCATTGTGGAATGGGTCATCTCGTGCAGCATGGTCGAATAGAACTCCATGCCGCCCCGATAAATCTCTTCCGCTGTATTGCCGATATTGAACTGTGCCTTCATGGGAAGCACGATTCTGTCACTGGAGGGAGAATAGTATGCGTCATCTTCACGTTTGTCCGCCTGTATCGGGCAGAGCCAGCCTTTTGTCTGGAGCATACGGTCTAAGGAAGCATGGGCGTACATTCCCTCGGTGTCACGGAGTTCGGGCACTTTGAACTTATCCAATAGCTTCTGCATCCGCTCAGGCTGTACCTCTGCCAGATTGGTCTGCGCCACGTTATAGACGGGGAACGCCTTGACGAAGGGAATCGTTTCCATCTCCTTCTTCTCCTCCTTGCTCATCGACCTATATTCTTCGCTGCTGACACGCTTCCCGTTTTTATCTTTCACCATCATGTCCCAATAGACCACCGGAAAAGCCTTCTCGCCTTTGAGGACATGCGCTTTCAGGTTGTGCGCCTGCTTGAAGGTCAGATATACAGGAAGCTGATACCCTTTGGCTGCTGTCTGCAACTGGAGGAAGAAAGAGTTGGAGCCGGAGTAGTTCCGTCCGCCCACGTTCTGCGGCAATCCGTTATAGCCGGACGCACCGCCTATCCAACCTTTTTTCCAGCCGGTATCTTTCATCTCCTGCATCCGCTCGATCATCATTTCGGCGAAGCGGTCGATGGCTGCCTGCCCGGAATTGCCCGATGAATTAGTTCCATACGCCATAGTCCTCGTCATCTATCAGTTGACTATCCCTCCGTGCGATGTCCGTCTGTTCCACATAAAACTCAGCGGATTCATCCGTGGGGTCTGTATTGTGGGAGCGACACCACTCCTGAAAATCCTCCGCATCTTCGCCACTCATTACAAATTCGAGGTAGTTGATGCGTCCTTCCTGAAGAAGCTCTACCAGTTCTTCGTGATTCTTTTTCACTGTCATATTATCATTATTTATTGGTTTACAATTACATTTTGATGGAAGCCGATTTCTCCACTTTGGCGGTATGAGCCGCCATCATACCGGTTATCTCCGTGGTCAGGTACTTGGCGGCTATCTGTTCACGGGTGGCCGTCTTGGTCTTGAAGAGCGAATAGCCGTCATCAAAGGATATTTCCTGTCTGGAGGTCTTTCCCTTGTCGCCCATGTCGACAGATACCTTCCATTTGTTATCGGTGCGGTCTTTGGCCACACGTACCCCTTTGGCATCCACGCCTTCGGGAAGGCTGTATTTCTCGTAGGCTGATTTCAGGTGCAGCTTCTCGCCGAAGTTCTTCTCCACTAACTTTTCGGGTGTCGTTACCCGGTCAAAGTAGGCGTTCAAGTCCTGACGGGAGGCTACCGCCGACATCTTGGCATCGCCCACCTGCGCATAGAACTTGTACTTGCCGAAGTCGGGACGCTGCTCGTCCTTCTCCTTATAGACATTGAACTTCTCCACGGTGATGATTCCCTCCGGACCCGCCATCGACTTGGGCATCTTGAATGCCTCTTCCGACACTTTGGGCTGGAGCTTGGTGGGATAGTAGCGTTCCATCAGTTGCGGCACGGTCATTTCCTTTTTCTGGTAGGCGGCAAGGTCGGCAGCGTCCATCTTCTGCGGCTTCAACTGCTTGCCGTCCATCTTGGCGGTGAAGTACCAATTCTCCGGCTTCTCCTTGCTCTGGTAGGCGTGTCCGTGGGTCACTTTCTCGCCGTTGGCCGTCACCATCTGCGGCTCACGGGGCTTTCGTTCCTGCTTCGCCTCGGACTTCTGTTCGTTCTTGGATTCGGCTTTCACCTCCTCTTTCTTCTCTTGGGCAGGTTTGTCTTCGGCTGCGCTCTTCACTGCCTTGACAGGTTCTTCCTGCACGACCTTTTCTTTCTTTTTCTTAGCCATATCTTCGTTGTTTGAAATGGATTGTTGCTTTTTGTCTTCCGCTTTCTTTTGCATGGGATTGTCAAGCGGGTCACAGATGGCGACCCTTGACCCTGCGCGAATCAGCTTGGGCAGGTGGGTGTCAAGCTCCGAGCGTGGGAAACGCAATGTCGGTATTTTCTCCTTTCCACCGGGAAGGAGTTTGTCCGTGATGTCGATGGCAAGTATCATCGTGGCTTTCATCGCATCCTCCTTGTAGAGTTCGTAGAAGTTGCCCTGTCTGAACAACAGTATGGCATTGGGATGTTTACGCTTCAATTCATCGAACTGCTTGATGGTGTTCGTTTCTTTTTCACGTTGTTTTGCCATAGGATTATAGTTTAAGACCGTTACTTCGTTTCTCAGAATCACCGCCTATCCTGATGGCTCTCTCCTTGGATTGCTTGTCAACCACCTGCTGATACTCCCAGCGGTTCTTGTCCGTCATCACGTAGCCGAGGTATTCGGGATGCTGCTCGTCATAGCGGAGCTTCTGTTGGTATTCCCATTCTTTCATGTCTCCCTTGATGACCTTGAAGCCCTGCGGCTCTTTGAGGTCAATACCGACAGACACCTTTTCGCCGCCTACATTCAGTTCCACGGGCTTACCTTCTCGCACTTGCTGCTTCTGCTGTGTACCCAGTTCAATGTCATTGACCTTTTCCATTTCACGGAGCTTCTGATCCAGTTTGAGGTCGGTCACTCTGCGGTGGATGACCGATTGCGTTTCGGGGTCGAGTTGGAGGTACTGCCGGGTCTTTTCGCCGTTTACCTCTACCGATTTTTGCAATACCTCGCCTTTCACCAGACGCTCTGCTTCCTGTTCTGTCAGCCGAAGCGCGGGATTGCGTTCCCGTTCAAGGGCGGCCCTGACCGGATAAGCGATAAGCGCGGGTTCTCCGTTAGCGTCTGCCGCCAGTTGCAGTTTGAGCGGTAACGAGATTACGTCACCTTTTTGGGTACTGATTGACACTTGTACAATAGGCGTTACTTCGCCTGAAACCAGCTTCTCCTTTACCTCTACGGGCAGGTTGTCGGCTTTCTCACGGTCGATACCCAAGACTGCCAGTTTCTTGTATGGCAGCAGTTCGGTTTGATTTCTGTTGTGTAATTCCATATCACGATAATTGAGCTGTTAATTTTGCGGTTGAATACCGCAATGTTCAATGCAAAATTATCTGTCATAAAAGCCGTAAAAAGAAATGCACAACACTATTCGGATTACATTACTCATGCTGTTTTTGCCTGTTATGGCATCGGCGCAGTTCTACACGATTACAAAAGGGAAGGAGATTATTCCGATTCCTGATGATAAATCCTTGTTATACATTGATAATAAGGTAAAAACAGATATTGATTCAATCAAAACAGCAGGCACGGACACGATTGAGGCAAAATCGAAAAAACATCGCTACAATAGCCCCAGTGCCCAAAAATGTAACAATAGCACGTCTGTTAAAGCGACTAAAGGGAGAAGTACATCAAACGCTCTTCCCGAACTGACAATCCCGAACCTCTATGAAGAAATCAGGCGGAACGGCATCCTATATCCTAAAGTGGTGCTGGCACAAGCCATCTTGGAAACGGGCTGGTTCCGCTCATCGTTATGCAGGGAACGACACAATCTTTTCGGGCTGACCAATCCTCGTACCGGGAAGTATTACGAGTTTGAGCATTGGACGGAAAGCGTCCGGGCATATCTAACTAAGGTGCAATACAAATACAAGGGTGGCGATTATCTACTCTGGTTAAGGGACATCGGCTATGCAGAAGATCCGGGATATGTCAGGGCGGTTATCGGGGTACTTCGGAAGTTATAATCCAATAAGTATCTATCTGTTACCGAAATAGTGAGAAAATTCGTAATTTTGCAGAAAAAGAAGAACTTATGAAAAAGATATTGATTATCAGTACAAGTCCACGGAAAGGTGGCAATTCAGATACGCTGGCACACGAATTTGAGCGTGGTGCTTGCGAAGCCGGACACGAAGTGGAGTTCATCAACCTTTGCGACAAGGAATTTTCTTTCTGCCGAGGTTGTCGGGGGTGTGGAAAAACAAACCGTTGCGTCATCAAGGATGATGCCAATGCTATTGTGGAGAAGATGCACGATGCAGATGTGGTGGTATGGATTACACCAATCTATTATTACAGTGTCAGCGGACAGATGAAGACAATGATAGACCGTACTCTTCCACTATTCAAAAGTGATTATCATTTCACGGAAACCTACCTGCTGGCTACCGCTGCCGAGGATGAAGCCGAGGTGGTGAATGGCGCAAAGACCGCCCTTCAAGGCTGGGTGGATTGCTTCGAACGTCTGTCATTCAAGGGGACTGTGTTCGCCGGAGGAGTCAACAACCGGGGCGACATCGCCAATCATCCTGCCCTTGCGGAAGCCTACGAAATGGGACGCAAGTCATAGCAATTCCAGAACAAGTAACGAATCAATAGCGCAAAATATGAGATATAAGTACGAACTCACAGAAGAACAGGCGGAGAAGCTGATTTGGAATATCATAACTGCCATAGAGCGGCGTATGGACGAAGATGATTACATCGAAGATACATACTTACGAATCAACCATGATGATTTAAGCGTGGAGATTATGTATCTTGAAGAAAGTAATCTGACTGCTCCAAATGATGATGTTGCAGTTCTGAATTTTATTTATGACCTTGACGGTGAAGAGTGGCTTCCGAATGAAGCTGCCATCCGCCAATATGTGAATGATAATGTTTGATATGACAGTTTATATGAGTGGCGTGAGAAAATTTTGGAATGACAAACGGTTTTGGATATTTGAGCTATCCACGTTAATATACTCGGTACTTATGGTGTTTCTAATCAGTGTTCTCATGAGTAGTTCCACCTTGACATTCTATTTACCTGCTATCTGTTTTTTCTGTTTCAGCGGTCTTATCACTTGGATTTTTGCTGATGGCAGACATTGGCTTATATTCGCCCTGATATTTGAGGTTGTTTCGGTATTTCTAATCAGTCTCATTTTTTGCATTGGCGGTCTCTTAAGCACAGGCGGCATAAAGAACCTAACAGGTGATGATGGCTCACTGTTATGGGCTATCATATTTAACTTTGCTTTGTTTGCCGTCATTCCCAATCTATTACTGTCATTTGTTGGCTATAAGATATTTAACAGAAGATAAAAAAACATTAAGTGCCCCGGATAGAACGCATAGAACCCATACTTGGCTATGTTTCCTTGTATAAATCCTCGTGTTCCATCGTACAAGAAGATAACCATACAGGCAAACATAGTTCCAACTATCCCGTAGTGCATCAGTAAGGGAAAGGCACAAAGTAACGATAACATTCTACCGGAGGGAAAAGCATTTCGATTCAAGTTACCCAACAAGTAAAAGACAACAATCATCAGCACACCCTGCCACTCATAATCAACACCTGACCAAGTGGCGAACCAAGCAATAAAAAGGATGGTACAGATACAAAGTGTACTGTCCTTTTTCAGTTTCTCAAATACCGCTAACGCTACCACTCCCAAAGCCAGCGTAAACATCACATTGTGCGTACCGTCTGCACCATTCAACAGATACCACGGTATTTCACTTACCACAGCAAAAACCAACAGTTGCCCAAAGTATTTCTTCCGATTTCGGGTATGGGCAAAACCCTCCGCTACCAAGAAAGCGAATACCGGGAAGGCGATGCGCCCCACGCAGCGCATCACCTCATAAGCCATAGTACTTTCATTCATCAGGAAACAGGCGCAGTGGTCAATCACCATCGAAAGGATGGCGATGACCTTCAATGTGCTGCCGCTGAGTTTGGATAATGTAACTGGCATACTTATAAACTGTAACTATCAGCTCATTCCGAGCAATTCCTTCACCATATTCTCCACCTCCTGATTGACACGTTTGAAGTTACGGTTGAGCAGTATTTCCTTTTCCCGGTCGTTCTTGAACTCATAGATTTTAGGAAGTGGCACATAGTGGTCTTCCTCCTCCTTAATCTTCTTCATGTCGAAGTGGGTCTTGCAGAAATACTTCGTGGTCTTGAACTCCTCCGACTGTTCGATGTCAAAATGGTCAAGCATCTTCTCGTCCGTAGCCGTAAAGTCACGCGCCGCCTGACCTGCCAGCCAGCCTGTCGCCATGTCCGCAATCTTCGCCGCCGGAACAAGGTAGTCCATCTTCTCGGATATGGTAGTAGATACCTTCTGGTCATTAATAGAGATAGAGCGTGAGGTCTGCTTCGCCTTGCCGAATACATCATTTTGTGCCCACTCTAATGTTTCCTTGTTACGGGCTGCACCCATGAAGATGTTACCGCAGGTCGTGATAATCTTCTGCATACCCACCTTGCCATAGTCCGCTTCCAACTGGGGCAACTCCTGAAAGCCCAAAGTGACGGCAACCTTGTTGCTTCGTGCCGTACCAATCAACCGGTCAATTTTGTGGAAATACAAGGTCGGTAGCTCGTCCACGATGATGCTCACCGGAATGTTGCCTTTGGAATTTACCCTCGTAATCAGACGGTTTAGCACCAAAGCGTTCAATGAGCCGATAACCTGCTCTTTCTCCGGGTCGTTGGCAATGACCAGATAACTGGGGTTGTTCCTGTCCGAAATCTTCAAGTCAAAGTCATCCCCCGTGAATACCCAATAGGCTTCGGGAGATACCAATCTTGCGGCATTGACACGTAGTGTACCTACCATACCTTCCAACTGGTCGTTCGCCTTGTTCTCGTAGGCACTCTTGAAGGGAGCCATCAGGGAAGCAATCTTATCGTCCTGCATCAGGATATTAAAAACTTGGTCGTAGGGTCTGCCCAAGAATGAAAGGACATGCGGCATATCCGAAAACTCACCCGTGATGGTGTCCGGCTCCACCTCGTTGCCATCCTCGTCTTCATACCAGCAGTGGTCGATAACAATCAAGTTGTGCGCATGGTCTTTGTAACGGAAGCCGTTCAAATCCACAAACATCCTGTCCTCGTCCGTAGACACATCGTTTCCTTTCTCGTCCACGAAATCCAGCACCACGTTCCCGTCCTTGTCTATGGCGTTGAAATCGTCCCAGTTCTTAATCACAATCTCCAATTTCTTTCCCTTGTGTGAGATGAACCGTTTCAGCTTCTTCCCGTCCTTGAAACCTGTCGGATGAAAATTCACGAAGAAATAGATGATGGCTGCGAGGAAGTTCTCCGCCGAGTTGGTGAAGAAGGCTTCCGAACCGCCTTTCTTCTCACCGCCTCCTTTGTTCAGGGATGCCAATAGCGTAGCCGCCGTTTCCGAAGCCGCCGCCAAATCCGGGATGTACTTCCGCTGAATCGGATTGATGCGGTTGGAATACTCCACATCGGTAAAGTTTATAGTTCTAAACCCGCAATTATCAGGAAGTTTACCGGCCTTTCGATTCTTGCAAAACTGGTAAAAAAGGGTCTTGGCAAGTGCCGGGTACTTATAATCATATACCATGAGGGCGAATCCTTTGGCCGAGTGCTGACGGATAAAAGGGTCGATGATGCCGAAAGACTTACCCGAACCGGGTGTACCCAGCACAATCGTTCCACGGAACGGGTTGATGATATTGATCCATCCCTTGTGCATCTTCCGCTTCCAATAGTAAATCATGGGAATGTTCACCGAGTAGTCGTTACCAGCCAACGCTTCCGACTGTTGGAAGGATTCATTCTCGAAGTTGAAACGGTCGTCACCCACCTTGTAGTTGTAATACTTGGCGATGCCGTCCAATCCCTGATGCACCAGCATCGTGCCCACCACCGAGCAGATGGCATAGAGGATGCGGTTGGCTGGGAAACCCATCCAACTGATGCCGAGGTTCATTCCGTGGAAGACAAAACATAGCCCCACCAATGTCAATCCTGCCAACACGGGGTAGATGACCATCGTCTTCACATCGAACTTCAACGCCTTCTTCGCCTTTGTGCCGATGCACACCACACAGATGCAGACCAGTTCCGCAATCTTGCACCCTTGAACGGAGTTGAACACCGCGAAGCGTCCCAACAAGTCCAATATGAACTGCGTCACACGGTTGTCAGCTGTCACGGGCAGGTTCATCACTATCTCGATGATGAGAAAGATGTAAATGCAGCTTCGGAAGTAATTGTACATCTGCTGCTGTTCCCTTGTTTCCTCAAATGCCATAAGCCACTTTTATTTTTAGAATGGAATTTTGAATCCTAACAACAACCCGTTTCGGAATGTGTCACCATGAATGAAGTTCACGTTATTCTTTTGAATCACCGCAAACTCCCAACCGTTCTGAAAGACATAGCTGTATTCAAATCCGGCCTCCAGTCCCATGAAGAACTTCTGCCTGTCAGCTCCGAACTGAGGACCGAAACGGAAGCGGAGCATCCCGTTCTTGTATCTGACCAGACGGTGCTTGTACACCAATCCGGCATCCCAAAAGTAGCCTTTCCAAAACCGTGAACCGGGTTGCTGCCAATGGTTGCCGGACTCCCCGTACAGTTCCACGGCATTGCCGTAGGAAAGCGGATGCTCATAACCAATGGTGGCGTTCAACGTACTGGGGAATAGGAAACCTGCGTTGACCGTCAGTTTCTTGTCTTGCGCAAATGCTCCCACTGAGAGCATTATGCCACATATAAGGAGTAGAACTTTCTTCATGGCTTAATGGGATATGTAGTAATACGGATAATAGGATGTCTTTTTCAGGATGTCGGAATCAAAGCCGTCAGCGTGTAGAATGTCCTCGTATTCTATCGTCAATACGATGACACGACCACTGATTTGGTTCTCGGATATTTCCAAGCGAAGTACTTTCTCGTCCGGGAATGTGAGTTTGGGCAATACCAACACATTGCGGTAGTCCTTCTTGAACTTTCTGGCATGGTTCAACGAGAGCACCGGGGTCAGTTCGATGGTCTGCGAGTTGGTGGCTTTCGTTTCCTTCTTGTCAGTCAGCTTCACCCGAAGCTCCTCGATGTCGTAGGCAATCTTCGTCTTGTTCTGCAACGAGTAATCAATGAAGAAAAAATCCCCAATAGAGTAAATGTTGTTGACGATGGCTTTCATACCATGTGCCTTTGACACCACCTGATTGAACTTGCGCTTGCTTCCATAGACCGCCCACGCATACCGGGCCATTTCTGACATGGGCATGGAAACTTCCGGATTGATGTACGACCTCGTATCGCTGTAAGCCACTTGGTATATGGATGCCGCCATGTCCGGGCAAGTGGTATAGAGTATGTCATACTGGGCGATGTGACGCTCACCGATTAGTGTCAGCGTACCAAGTAACTCATTCTCCTTGAAATCACAAGAAAGTGAATCACTCTCGTTGTATGGTTTGATGCGTACAATGTTGTCGGCACACTGGTTGCCGATTATCTTCGGGGTGGAAATATCCACTAACTTGATGTTCTCCGGCATAACGATGTGCGTTGTCACCTCCCGGTTCACATAGATTTTTTCGTTGGCGAAAGCCGAACTGACAAAGCCGAGCATACAGCATACGGCTGAAAGAATCTTGAATTTCATATAGCGTGATTTTATGAGTTACTATTTTTCTTTGTTGTGAATTATATTTATCTCGCTTCATCCGAATTGATCAGGTAAACAATCGTGTTATACTTGATTTTCGCCTTGTTCTTGCGGATATTGGAAGAGATGGCCGAAGTAGCGGAATTGTACATATTCTGCAAGGCTTGAAGCGCAATCGCCTCTCCCGATATGTCCGAACCATAGCCGTTTTCCGATTCAAAACTGATGTTCTGCTGTACCGTGCTGGCTCCGGCATCCTTAACAAAATCACGGAAAGAGGATTCTGGCACATAGAAGCCCTCCATACCGTCATTATCAAATACCGACAGCTTGACATTGATGAACTTGTCGCCTACAAGGATGCTGGTAATCGTGGCGCGGACACGCTGCTGACCGAAGCCGCTTACAGTTCCATAGAGGTATGTTCCCTTTTTCAGTCGTGTACCGCTTACCGTCACATCATCCAAGAGCTTGAAGCGAAGCCTTGTGCCTTCACGGGCTTTGGTGGTCTGGTCTATCATCGCCTTAATCAGTTGGGCATCCACTGATTCGTCTTGTGCTGATACGGTATGGAACTTATCGGCATTGGTGTCTTTGGACTTGATAACCAGCTTGGGGCGGTTACGTTCCTTTTCCTCTGCCCGAACCTTGGCGATGGAATCGGCACGTTGCTTTTGCCGTGCCTCTTCCTCCTCGTCATTGCCATAACCCAATCCGCTCTCGATAGCTTTCTGACGCTCATAGCTACGCCGTTGTATCTCTTCCATATCACGGGCAAACTCTTCCTGCGAGGAATAACCGTTACGATTGTTATCTCCTGAAGATGGATTCTCGTAAGCGTATGAATTGATATGCTTACGGGATTCGGCAAGGGAACGCTCCAGTTCCTCCAGCTCTTGCTGCTGACGGATGCGCTCCGCTTCGGCCGCGTCCAGACGGTTCAGCTCTTCCTCGCTGTAACCGTGTTCCAAAGTGTTGTCCTCTTTCTTTTCCTCGCCGATTGCACCGACTGCGGTAAAGGCATCCTCGTCATCGAAGCGGCGCGACATCTCATAGAGCTTGTCACCGGCTTCTTCGGCATTGGCTTGGGGCAGTTCCATGTTGATGCGGTCGGTGGCCACCATCTGCTCCGGTCCACCGCTGCCCCCGAAGGTCTGCATCACGAAGTACACCAGAGCGCACAGCGGTACGAATACCACCAGCGGAAAGATGTACTTGGGCTGTTTGAAATTGATTTTAATCATGGTCTATCGTTGTTTTTAAGTGATTTGACAATGCTTTCCAACTGTTTGTACTGCCGGATGATGTGGATGGAATCCGCATGGGACTTGTGGGGCTTGGCTATCAACGAGTCCAGTTCCTCACGGATGGCCTGCCCCTGACCTGCCAGTTCCAAAAGGGTCTGCCGATGCACGTTCTTGTTGGACTGTATAGCGTGGAAACCTTGAAACACTGGTTCGATGTTGCTGATGATGCTTACATCAGGGGCTTTTGTTTCTACCGTTTGGCTATTCACAAGTATATCACCGCACAACACAAACAGCAATGAGCCGACCACACAGGCGAATGTGCGTTTGGGATGCTTCATCGCCCAAGTATTGGTCCATCGGATTCTTGCCGCCAAGCGGTATCTCGTGCCGATTGCACCCAACTTCGGTTGCAGGTGGGACCGGAAGAAGTTCCAAGTCTTCTGTTTTTTGTCTTGTATCGTATTCCTTAATGATTTCATATCATTAGTTCGTTTTATCCGTTAGTAATCCAAATCCTTGTTTTCCAATGTTCTCCAGTTGGTTATCATCAGCCCGTGCGGATTGTTCCTTGTCCTCGGCACGTTCTCGATATACCCGGTTGTCACCATAGTTCGTTTCAAATCACGGGTACGGCGTTTAATGAACTGAGTGCCGTAGTAGGTGAACTTCCGTTCATGCTCGTCAAACTGAATGGAGTCGCACATGATGGTACATACCGCAGACGAGGAAATGATGTCGGTATAGAAGCCGTTCTCGTCCATCGCCTGCTTCTGTTTCAATGCTGTGCCGTCTGCCATGTACATCGCCTTGCCGACCGTCCACTTGATATAGTCGTTGTCAGGTGGCAGGTTGAAGAAATACTGGTGGAAGAGCTGGATATGCGCCTTCGCCTCCATCGTGAAGTTCGCCTCCAACTGTGCCCGTTCCGCAAGGAACGGTATGTCACCGTCCAACACATAAATCTGTTGTCGTTCCTTTGTGACCAGTGACACGCAACACCAGACGGTAAAGGCGCAGATGATTACGCTGCCCGCTATGCTCGCCAATACCGTCATCAAGGCGAGTTTCGTTTTCTGTGCTAATGATTCTATAAGCATATTATCTCGGTTTTAGATGTTACTTTTTACCGCCTGTCATCATTGACCCTGCTCCGCCAACCGCCGAACCTGCCACACTTCCTGCCGCCGCGCCTGCCGTTGTAGCCATGCCCATAGCCGTAGCACCTGCCACCGAACCTGCACCGGAACTGACACCGCCCGGTATCAACCATGAAGCCACTTCTGGTACAAAGCGGATAATGTAAGCCCCCACGAGCATACCCATCGCATACATACAATTTGAGCCGATGCCTTGCAGTCCCAACGCGCCAATCTGTTCCCATGAATTGACCGAACCGTGCAGCAAGTGGTTGTAGGCTACCATGTCCTGCTGGAGATTATACAACAGGATGAAATCCACATAGTACATACACATATAAGTCACGAAGCCCCATAACGAGAGGGAAAGGTATTTCGACATCCACTGGCTCCAAGCGGAGTTCCAAGGCGGAGCTAATGACAGTGCGAACATGATTGGGCAGAATATCATCATGATTGCCATGAATATCCGTTGCGCCACAAGGATGCCGTAATAGGACATCTGGAACACCAGTTCCCCGACAAAGCGTATGACATCGTTAATCCATTCGCTGATTTTGGTTTCCGCCGCCACAGCCGCCCGTTGCGCATAGTTGTTGATGGTGTTGCCCAAGTTCTCCACGTTGTAGATGAGCTTGTCCCACCAGTTGGCATCCTCGCCAATCGCCGCTATCTGTTGGGCGGTAGAGATGGAATCCTGAACAGCCCTCAACCGGTCAAGGTACTCGCCTTGCTTCTGAGCCAGTTTCAACTCGAAAGCCGCCACTTCCTTGTTCTTGGCGTGTGCCATTGCTTTTGTGGCGGATTCCAGCCCTTTGCCGGGTACTTGCAGGGCGGAGCAAATCCATGAGGACGATGAGATGCACATGGAGATGCCGACGATGCGGAGCAGTTTCATCACGTCCATGCCCCGCCGTCCGAGCATCATCATCCAACACTCGTATGAGCCGACACAAAGGGCGAGGCACAGCCCGATGACACGCGCCAGCCCGACCGCATCACCCAACACCGCCACATTCGGAAAGGTTTCCATAGCGACCAGCAGCTTGTCAAGACTCTCGTCTATCACGGGCAAGCCGATGGTCAGGGGTACTAACAGTAAATTCATATTCTTCGTTTTTATATTGTTGCTTAATAATGGGTTGCCGCTACCGCACACATATGGGCAGTCCGGTTTACCAGTTCGCTCATCTTCGTCTTGGCTTCCTCGTATGCCTTCTGCCGTTTGGCGTTCTCCAGCCCATAGCCGACCCCCGTCTTATGGATATAGGCTATATCCGCACAAAGGATTTCATTCTGTCGGCTGAGTTCATCCACTTGGTATTTGAGCTTGCCGTCACTCTTGTTCATGCAGTAGAGCAAGCCGTCCGTAATGCGGTCTTGCATACGGTTGAACTCGTCCTTATAGGCATCATACATCAAATCCACGGCTCTGTCAGCCTCACGCAACAGTTCCTCCTTGTACAGTTCCTCGATATATTTTCTTTCCTTTTCAACCTTATCCACTTTCTGCCGTTGGGTTTCTTCCGCCGTCACCCTGACAGGCATGATGCGCTTGATGTTGGATTTGGGTTCTTTGAAGCGGACACGGAAGCCGGATTTGAGACCCGCCCATTTCCAGTACATTTCAGCACCGGAATACTTGTTGTGCAGGAAATAATAATACCAGTCGGGAGAAAAGTCCCAAGGGCCGTTCTCCATTGACTGCCACTGTTTCCTTTTTTCAGAATCATTGGCTATTCTTTGTGCATACCCTGAAAATGTCATGGCCAATGCACAAAACAGAATGATTATCTTCTTAGCTTGCATATCCTTTATTCCATTGGTTAATAACTTTATTGACTATCTCATCTTTGACATTGGAGTTCAGTATCTCCCAGATATAATCCGGTTTCCATCCGCAGTTAGTGACCAGATAGCAGTACAGGTTCGCATTGTCTATAATACCACGTACCCGGTCTATCGAGGTCTTCAAGGTCAGCACCAAGTTCAGTTTCTCATCCATCGAGGCTTTCATCAGGTTGATGCCGGAAGCGGCTACCGTTGCATAGAGCTTGTAGCAATGCTTGATTTCACGGGCGATGGCTACATTGGCATCGGTATAATACCATGCGACAAAAGGCTTGTCGGACACATACTTGAAAGTATGGCTTGTAAAATCCTTATAATCCCTTACGAGTTGGTACAACGAGTTGGCGGTGGATGATATGGCTCCGGCTAACACAAGGTAGGAATTTGCATTGCTCAACCTTGTATCCAAGGCGGTACGCACGTCATTGAATTTATTTGCGCCTTTCGTTATCAGCGATTGTTCCCCAAAGCTGGTTGCGACACGTGTTAGTGCCTGGTCTTCATCTTTCTTGATAGCCTTATGCAAAGCAATCAACGCCTCAATGGTCGGCAGGTCTTTCGGTAGGACATAGGCGAAAGATTTTGTCGGAAACAAGACGGCAAACATCAGAACCAGTATAGATAAATGTTTGTGTTTCATGGCATCAGTTGTTAGTGGCTACCAAACCGTTCCAATCTCTTACCAGTCCGTCCACACCGTTGCGCATCGTCATGATGTTTGCCCAGCCTTCCGGGTCTATCGCAAAAAACAAATCGTTCATCGTGGCATAGCGGGCCATCAGCAGCATACCTTCCACCTTGTAGCGTATCTCCATAAGGTTGGTATAGAAGCTGTTAGCCAACGATAACCGCTCATGGCGGTCAAGCAGGTTGTAACCGTCATTCTTCTTGTCTGCGGTCGCTGCGCCTTTCAGCGGATTGGCAACTTTGCCGTTATTGACGATATTCACAAAGTTGCCCACCAACTGCTGCGTTTCCGTAACCAGATTGCCAAGTTCATTCAGGCACAGTAGCTTGTTGGAGAACTTCGCCTTGTTCACGGTCTGAATCAGTTCCGGCACATTGCGGACTATATCATAAGCGCACAGTCCGATTTCCTTATAGTAGCGGCTTTCTGCTCCAAAGCCCTTCACATTCTCCATCGAGAGCTTGTAGAGTTCCTTGATGGTTGCCATGCTCACCGAATACAGCTCCACCTTCTTCTTTTTGGAAGCGATGGAATCCAGCCGGGCGTTGTGCTGATCCTCTATCAGTTTTTGTGAAGCGGTGTTGGTTGTAACAACTTTTAGACAATTCTTGTCTATCACAACTCTCCAGCCTGCATATATACTATTACAAGTTATTGCCAATAGTGTAAGCGTGAATATGTATCGTAACTTTACCATAGTGACATTACTTTTTGATGTTGGTTGACCTTCCTCGCAAACTCTATATAGAGAAGACCACCGTCCTTTTGGCGGTCTTCCTCAATATGGATTATCGCCTCCTGCAAATCCCCGTAATGGGCAAGGTATATCTTCAGGGCTTCCTTCTCGCTCCGTTCCGTGGTGTATGCCCAGTAACATTCCGGGGCTTCCTCCACGCCATAGACATCCGACTGTTGCCCCCTGCATATCCATACTTCCTTGAAGTAGCTGCGTCCCTCCTTGTTGTTGAGTGCGTTGATGGTGAATATCTGCTGCTTCTGTATCGGGGTCAAACCGAGAATGGCGGCGATGTCATTGTACCTGTCCTTAAACTTCGACTGGTCGAGCAATACCTTCACATCGGAGTTGTTGATGATGGCCTCCTTGACAATGGGGGAGTCTATCACATCGTTCAACTCCTGTGTGACCACTCCGGCGATGCCGTGGAACTTACGGACGGTCTTGTAGAGATATTTGATGTATTCTGCCATTGTGGGTGATGCGATGGCTTTCCATGCCTCCTCGATTATCAGTGCCTTGCGCCCTTTCTTGATGCGCATCTTCTGTAAGAAAACATCCATGATTATCAGCACCACGATAGGGAAAAGGATGGGGTCATCTTTTATTTTGTCAATTTCAAAGACGATGAACCGCTCATCAAAGAGGTTTACCTCCAAATCGGAGTTCAGGGTTTTCTCTTGCTCTCCACCTCGATAGAATTGCTTCAAAATGGATGCGAAGTCGTGAACCTTGAAGTCCACCTTGTCCTGTTTCATTATCTGTGGTATGCGCTCCAAGGCAAACTCATAGTAGGAATTGAACGAGAGTTCCGTGACTTTCAGCCTGCGCTTCTGTTCCTCCATACGGGTTATCTGCCGGTCTATCTTGACAAACATCGAGTTTTCGTACAACTCTTTTTTGAATCTCTCAACGATATGGAACGCCCTTTCCCTTTCTGAGGATGTCGCTCCGGGGTCGTTCTTCAGGGCGGTCAGCGATTTGCACTGGCGGATGAGCTTGAAGCGTCTGGCTTCCGATGGCAGCATCAAGGCACGGTTCTCAGGCTTCTCAACAATATCCTCACTCTCTATCAACCGTTCGATGTCCTGCATATCTTTGGTGTATTTGTCGATGTCTTCTTCCATCCGGGCTTCCAGCAATAACTTACGCCTCAAATCCTTTCGCTCTCGCTCGTTGAAATTGGTGAAGGGATGGAAATAGGTGTCGTAGTATTCCACCAAGGTCTGGTTAATCAGCATGTCCTCAATCTTGTTGGGAAACTGGTTGCCTTTGAAAATGAGGAATATCAACGACTTCAAAAAGTTTTTCTTCTCTCCGAAGTTCTGGTCATATTCCTCCTGCGTCACCTTGAAAGGATTCATGGAGATGGGCTTTTCCTTGGAATAGGAAATGTATGTGCCGTTGAAGTAGCGGCAGATGCCTTCATATGAGTCGCCGGTATCTACCATTACCACGTCCGTATGCTGTTCAAGCAACTGGCGCACAACGCTGTTCATGTGGAAGCTCTTGCCGCTGCCCGAAGGCCCGATACAGAAGAAATTGGCGTTGTCGGTCATCTTGACCTTGCCTTCCTTGCCTGTAAAGTCAATGCACACCGGAAGCCCTTGACGGTCGGTGTAATAAGTGGTCAGCGGTGTTGTCTCGGATGCTTTCATTCGCTCCTTGAAGAAGAAGCAAAGTGCCGCATCGGAGAGTGTAAGGAACAGGTCATAGTCCGGGTTGAAGCAGTATGCGTTGCCGGGAAAACTGTCCGTGAACAGTTCCAGTTGGTTGTAGGCGGTACGGGAAGGCATGATGCCGCACTCGTACAGTTTGGTTTCCAGAAACGAGGTCACGGGCATCACCTTGTCCGCCGGGCAGCTCACCAGTATGTTGAAATTGGAATAGACCAGCATCGTGCTGTCTATGGCTAATCTTTCCAACACTTCCTCGATGTCCGCCTTCGCAATCTTGTTGCTTGGGTCAGGCATGGAACCGTGACGCTTCGCCTTGGCTTCCAGCTTTCGGAGCAACTTGCGTTGTTCGGGTATCTGTATCACTTGGTTGAATATCACACAATCCGAGTGAGGCACGTTTGTCAAAAAAGAGAACAGGTCGGTGGCGATGCCGTAACCGTTGATGTTCGTCTGCGTGTAGGGTTTTATCACAGACGGCAGGTTGATTTCATCTATATCCACCAAAGGGAAGGAACGGATGACCCGTTCCCCGATTTTCAGGTATTCGTCCGAAGCCTTGAAGTTGGTCATGGAGAATGAGCTGTGCCGGAAATTGAAAGCCATGAAGCGGTGGCAGTACTCGTGCACTTCTCCTTTGGTGAGTTTGCGATGCCTGATATGCTTCTCCGTGAGAATGTCATCCACCTTGGAAACCTTGGCATGGAAGTCCAGCCATTTTTTGGGGTCATACTGCACGAACCGGTTGCGCTGCGCCTCCTGCGTGACAATCAGGTAGGTCTGTATCTCCGTGAACTCCCTTCCCTCAAAGTACTTGAAATAGCACCGTGTCAGGAACGGCGCATCCTTCGGTACATCGTGGTGATAGGACTGCTTGCAGAAGATGTCCTGTTTCTGCAAGGCGTAGCCCTCTCCAAGCGTCTGCACGATGTTGGAAAGCACGTCTTGGAAGAGCAGGTATTGTTCCGCATCGGTACATAGCTGCTGTACGGGGTTGGTCATCTCAAAAATGACGGACGCTTCGCCCTTGGCTGAGAAAAGGACGACATTGCCGTTTGCTTCTTCCAACTGCGCATAGAGTCCGTCAAATGCTTTCTTCTTCATTCGTGCCATATAGATATTGATTTTGTTTTACGTTTTATGTCTCAGACTTTTATAGATAAAGATGCCCTTATGCCGTTTCTTGTTATGCAATCCGCCACGCTGTTTGATGTAAATCGTCACCAGTCCTGCGACCGCCATGACCAGCATGGCGATGAATCCGGCGAGCTTTCCCAATGCGATGGAGAATACGATAAAGCCGACGAATGACACTCCGACAGCTCCCGCTGCAAGTGTCAGAAAACGTCCGCGGATGCCCATAAACTCCAGCGGTTTTTGAAGTCCCTTGAAGACGGGATAACCCTCCTGATTCATCGTCATATTGTATGCTTTTTAGGGATGCAACTATTTGAAGAACAATGGTAATGCTTCCGACAATGCAATGAACGCGATACATCCTCCGATGGTCATCATAATGGTCTTTTTAACATCCTGATCACCGTTTTGCATCTTGAAATAAACATTGAACGCACCCACCAGAACGATGACCGCTGCGATGGCTTTCATCAGGTTGGAAACAGGGGTCTGATACGAACTTACCTCTTGCGTGGCTTTGGTAAAACCTGCCGCTCCTTTACTTGCTGCCATCGCTTCACCGACTGAAACGGTAAGGGCGGTGAGAGCCAACACGCCTTTCTGTACGGCACGGGAACAAATGACACGTTCCCATGCGCCTTGTACTTTTTTCTTTAATTGTTTCATCTTACAAAATGATTTATGGATTACATCGCCAAAGGAACAGATGTCGCTAAAGAAGCGGTGGACTTTTGTTTTCAAAGCCCTATAATTGAAAAGAACGATGTCTTTTCTTATCGTGCGTTTTCACAGTTGAAGATGACAGTGCCCAAATCACAAGTACCAGTTTCTACCAACCGTTCTATTTCGTCAATGAGCTTTTCTACCAAGATGCCGTCTGTCATGATGGCTTCACGATACCGAGGATTCGCCTGAGTTGGTTCTTCCTGCTCTTGCTTAGCCTCGTTGTTATTGTCGGATTCTTCATTGTTATTTTTCGGTTCATCACGGCTAATCTTGAACGGCTTGAAGGTCTGCGCTTCATCCGATATGTCTATGTCTTCTTCGGTGTGGCTGTCCTGTTCTGCCGCCTGCGCTGCCTTTGCCCGTTGTATATCCATCACGATTAGGGCTACATAGTAAACCAATAATGCCACGAAAAGAAGAAATACTATTTGTCCGTATTGCATGGCTCTGTTTTATATCGTGGTTAGTACTAATGCTTCTTCACCGGGAAATGGCAAAAAGCGCAATCCCTGCTTGATGCCCCTATTCTCCAGTTTGCTTCTCCGTTCCAATTGCTTGGTGTAGTACAGCGTGTTGGAAGCACGGCTCACGATATAGCCGATGGACTTCAACTTCGCCCGAAGCTGAATGCGTGACCTGTTCGATACCACCTTGATTCTGGTTATCGGTGCTAATCCGAAAAGGACGTGCCGCCTTTCCCTGCGTATGATTTCAGCACGGATTCGGGATCTCACTTGGAAGATTTGTTCCTTCGTGCGTGTGAATCCCAGCTTCTCGATGATGCGCATTACGGTTGTCCGGCTGATGTTCAGTTTCTTCGCCATTTCGGATAGCGAGCTGTGTTGGAAATGGCTGCGCACGTACTCTGCACGTTCCGCCAGACAGGATTTGGTCTCTTTTTCAAGACCCAGCTCCTTGGCTTTTCTTTTTACCGCCGTCATACTCATTTGCAAAATAGCGGCTGTATGTTTCGTTGATTCTATGGGAAAGAGTTGCGTGAGAGCCGCCAACTTTTCTTCCGTCCATTTATGTTGTTTCATGGTATCAAGTTTCTTTCAGGTTCATAAACAGTGATTTGTTTTCTCTCTTGTATTGCACCAGTTGCGGCAGGTACGTTTCAAAGAAAGCCCTGACAATGGCGTTCACCAAGTCGGAACGGCAATGGTTGTTGATGTCACAGTCATCCAGCGAATCCGCAAGGTCGCGGTCTAACTTGCACACCATCCGGTCGGACTTGTCTGCTTTCCGGTCGGTGGCTTTTAGATATTTGAGAAAATCCTTCCAACAACTGTCATGTTGGGAGAAAGTCTTAACCACACTCTGTGATTGGGGTTCTTCTTTCTCTTGCGTACCCGTCAGTGTCAGGTCGGGGTCGTTGATGCCTTTCGTGAGGTCATCTATTTCAGGAATGTTGTCTGCCATAGCGTTCTGTTATTGGTGATTACTTATTGTTAATACTTTCTTGTTTCTTCGGTTTTGGGTTCAGGTTCTCGGCAAGTTGAATACCTGTGAGTTGTACCTCCTTTATCGGCTTTGTCGTATCGAATATCTCGGCATAGATTTTCTCAAAGACCGGGGTGACGATGCTTGCCTGCATATCCAGAGCCGCCATCGTACTGAACCGTTCCATATCCGCCCGTTTGGGTATCTTCGCTGTCACATAGCCATAGTTGGAGAATGTCTCTCTGGCGTTATCCCACAGTACCAGTTCCGTCCGTTTGCCGACCCTGCCGTCATTCAGGTTGGGAATGATGAAGAGCCTTGACTTCATCCGTTCACCCACGGCTTTCTTCAGGCGGTCGATGAACAGCAGGAAACTGGCGGTGGAGGGCACAGTCATCAGGTCGTAGTGGAACGGCACGATGATGATGTCCGAGTTGACGAACATCGGCACAAGTCCCTCGGCTTTCAGGCTGCCGGGCGAATCCATCAACACGATGTCTATCTCCGGGTCGTTGTGCAGCTTCTCCATCAGCGAAAGCATCATCTCCTTGTCGTTGGCTTCGCAGTCCCATACCTCGTAGGGCATCTGCTGTTCACCGTATTTCTTGATGTCAGCCTTGCGGCACTTCATGATGGAGTGCTGGAAGTCGCAGTCGATGACAACGACACGGACACCCTTCGTCACCAGATAGTTGGCGAAGGTCACGCAGAGGGTCGTCTTGCCGACTCCTCCTTTCTGATTGGCGAATGTCACGATTACCGGTGTCTGTATCATTTCGTATGCGGGTTTAATTACACGACAAAGTTAGAACCCCGATGACCCTAAAAACGAAATGCACAACACTTTGGGCTTCTGGTTGATGTTTTCCAATGATTATTGAGGTAAAGTATTGTGGTTTTCGGGTTACAAGTGACCAAAAAAGTAACGTGAGAAAGTCCACTCTTGGATTTTCCCACGTTGCTTACATTATATATAAAGGTGTACGGCTATCGCTTCAATGAACGTCCGTCATCTATATCGTCATAGTTGTCGTTATGCCCGACTTCCCATTCCCGTTTCTCGCTTTGGCTTCCGCCTCCGACATCATGCAATCCGACATTGCGTAAAGGTTTCTTGTGTATTGATATATCTTTGGGGGATTGAGATTGCTTTGGGGCTTTCGGCTTGTGCTTTACGAGTTCCGCATTGAAGCCCTCGGCATCCAAGTCTATTATTATATGTTGCTTGAAGTTGATGGCATAGGTCGCATCCTGTTCCTGACGGATGATGAACCCCTCTTCAAAGAGGCGGCTTCTGATTGAGGAGGTCGCTTCTTGGTTATCGAAGATTTCATGCAGTCGGTTGACGGCATTCGTATGGGATTGCGGTCTGTCCGGCGAGAGGGAAACAAGGTCGGGACGGTTTACCTTGAAGATTTTGCAGAGCATATCCCGTTCCGTCTCGGTCATCGGTCTGAACTGTTCCACTCGCTCGATGCGGTTGTTGCGGTCGATGGCTTCCGCCATGAAGGGTTTCAGAGGTCGGGACTGACCATCAAAATAGATTATGCCTTTCTTGATGTAGCCCCGTTGTTTTCGGAGCTTGTTGTAAATCTCGCCCTGCGTTATCTTGGGATTAAGCGTCAGCAGTCGGTCAATGTAATCCTCAATGCGGTTGAAGCGTTCTTCGGGTGTGGTAAAATCCAGCAATGCTTCCATAGACAATACTCTGGCTCCGTTGATGACGGTCTTGTTGGCGTGGTCTACTATCATATAGCCGTATGCCGCATCCTTCCTGCCGAAGAAAACGATGTCGATACCGAACTTGCTCTTTAGTTCCTTCTGCAACTCTTCCTTGTTGGCACTCACATCCCGGTACTTTTTGAGAATGCTTCTCAACTGGCGGCAACGTGCCCGGTCTCGGTAGCCGTTTTTGTACAAGGCTTCGATTTCGGATAGTAGGAGTTTATTTTGTACTTTACCGCCATGCTTGATAAAAACCTTGTCGTTTTTCTGATAGACCTCGTAGCCCATAGAGGTAAGGACTGCCTTGAACTGGGCGAATGATGAGAAGGTGTATGCTTTGGCTGCATCTATATCATTGTCAGTTTTTTGTTTTCGGTCATTGCCAAGTATGCGGTCGATGGCTTCTTGGGAACGCCGCCGTTCATGGTCGTGGGCTATCTTCCTGCCATCGGGCGCAATCCGTGAGGTGACGATGTGCAGGTGGGTGTTGTCGGTGTCGTAATGGGAATAGACGAGTAGCGGTTGCCCGACTTCCGCATATCCCATTTCCGAGAGATAACGGTGAGCGAACTCCAGCAACTCAGATTCCGGCATTTCGTGACCCTTGCAGGATATGGCAACGTGGAACTGCGCTTTCTGGATTCTGTTGTTCCGGGAGGTATATTCTTGGAGATACTGTACCAATTCTTCGGGGGTAGGTTTATCAAATGCTCCGAGTGTCCCGAAGTTTTGCATCTCAATCAGCCGGGCTACACCTTTCGATACCTTCCGCTCATTGTAACCGACTGCGTGGAAGTTTGTACTTCCGGGTAATATGGTTGCTATCATCTTTGGTTCTTGTATATTATGGTATAGAGATATTCAGAGCTTTGTGCCCTTTTTCGTAACATTATATAGTTCACGTTTTATCTTGTTGAGTGTTTCATGAGTTTCCTGAATGACGGGTAGCAAGACCTCTTGGATATAGCTTGGCGCAAGCAATCCGGCTACTGCCAATTCGTTGGCTCGCTTTACCGTTTGGTTGAGATTTCCACCTGCCCAAGATAGTTCGTTCTGCCACTTCCAGTAGAACTGTCCGAGTTCGTTGATGAGTTCAAGCCTTTGTTTGGCATTGACATTTGAGTATTCTTCCAGTGCCGAGCGCACAAAGTGGGTTACAGAGGTGTAGCCCGCTGATTTTTCCTTGATTAGTGCCGCTTCTTCCGCAGTCACTCTTACCTTTACATACTTTGTCTTTAACTTCTTCATGTCATAAAACTTTAGCTGGTTGATATTCCGATAACATTTTTCGCAAGGCGAAACAGCGATGAAATCGCCCCGATGCACAGCAGTCGGCAAGTCACCCTTTGGATGCGAAACTCCGTTTTGCGGCCACAAGGGTACAACTTGCTTGACAAATCCTGCAACGCAGTTCGATGCCTTCCGGGGTCATTTATGAACCAAAATTACCACTGCCGGATGCTTCGCTGTGAAATGGGCAACAGAAAACTTTGAGTGAAATCGTCATCGTAACCGAAATTCCGAGAAGCTAATGTCCGAGGATGCTTTCGTCTTGTTTCCCGAAGTGTTGGGGTCGCTGGTATTGGTTTTCGGGAATATGGGATTACTCGTTTGTCTGTTTTGCAGGATAAATGTGCCAAGTGAACATTGCTTCATTACTCTAAGTAGTTTTATCCTATGGCATCCAAAATCGCAGATGCGAGTAACCGAGATACTTTTGTCTCGCAAGATATGGAATAATCGGAATATGGTTTCGTGATATTCCGATGTTATGTTACGCTGAACCTGATTATTCAGACAATAAGGGGAAAGAGCATCTGCATAACCGATGATACTTACATCAAAACATGGAGTAAGCGATGAACAGAATACACATCTACTGATAGATGCTGAAGCTGGACTTATGGGATTATATCACTTGAAATCCGAGAACGAAAGAAGCTGAATAACAGGATAAAAAGTTGCAAAATAACCTACAAACAATGATTGAATTGTTTTGATATATCGCTGATTTTTAGTACCTTTATATACAAAACCCCAATAACGGGAAAGGTTGAACACACTAAATTTGAGTACTATGTTATTTGAGTTGCTACTGATAATATACCTGCTGCCGATTGTCCTGATTGTCGTGTATCTGTGCAGGTTTGCAATATGGCTCATCAAGAAGCTTTTTGCGTTGGCTTGGTGGATGGTCAAGACTTGCTTTGTCCTTTTGTGGAAAGGCTTGGTGCTGGTATTCGCGCTTGCCTTTGCGAATATGGCATCATCAAACCATAGGGGAGAGTGAAGCAAAAAGCCGTACCCATCAAAAAATGACGAATACGGCTCTGGTAGGATATTGGTTGATTTTCCCTTTAGTTAGAAACCTTTTCCCTTGCTTCTTTCATAGACTGCCTCTTTCTGGGTGTCACAGTTCAACAGACGGAACTGAACATTACAACCGGTCGGGATGTCTTTGGGCAGTTGTTTTGCAAGTCTGTTTATGACTTGATCCACATTACTGAAACCTATGTCTGTAAGTTCTGCCACAACATCGCCTTTGAAATAAGCGCGTCCGTAAATCATCCTCTTGGGCGTTATGCGGAACAGAACATCCTTCGGACTTTCAAAATCGCGGGCTTTCCCTTGTTTACTCCTTTTGCTACTGAAAAAGATGAAGTCAATCACTTTGGCATTGAGTTCCCATGCCGGAGTAAAGTCTATCTTTACGTAGCCACGGGTTACATTCAACCCGTGACTGTGATTCATGCTAAAAGCCACATCATACAAGTTGGCATCACAGTCGTTCTGGGCAATGGTTGCCCATGTATGCCGAAAGGTGTAATAACAGTACTGGTCTTCTTTCTTCATACCTATATCCTCGCAAATCTTCCGTATGCCTATGTTTACATTGGCATTGAAACTGTCTGAATTGCTGTATCTGCTATGGAAATTGAACAGATATTCCTCCTTAGGGTCAGTAGAAAGGTACTTCTCAAAGGTGGACTTGATGAATGGCTCAATCCGCATTTCGATATAGGCTTCATCCTTACGGCTGTTACGGGTCTTCGCTCTCTTGTAACCGATGATGCCATCCTTGTAATCCTCCTTTTTCAACTCGTACAGGTCAACGGTGTTGATACCACCGATACAGAGCGAAAGAAGGGCAACGTCCCTGCCCAATTCCGGCAGGGAGGAAATCATCTTGGTTGCAGGTAGGGGACGGTTGAAAAACTCACGGCAAGCCTCGGCACTGATGGCCCGTTTTATCGTAGTGTCCGATTTTGGAATATTCACTTTAAGCCAGGGATTGTATTTGATACGTACAACACCACGTTCTTCGTCATTCAGATCCACAAGAGCCTTTTTGAAAATTTGACGAACACAAGTTGGGTACATTTCCTTGGCCCGGTTTGTGAGAGACATACTTTCAATCCATTTTTTAAGCACAGACGGGCTTAACATGGAAAACATGATTCTGTTTGTACCAAGATACCGTTCAAGATGGTTCACGGCAAGACGATAGTTCTTAGCGTTTCGTACATGTCCTTCTTCCTCCATGTGAATGGTGTACTGAAGTGCATACTCACTGAAACAGACATCCATTTCCGAATTGAGAAGATACTCTATCAACTCGGAAACTGAGTACTGTGATACATCTGTACGGTTGACCATTTCCGTGTAGTGCAGTATCTCGCGTGAACAATACTCATTTACTACCGGGTCTTTAATCTCGCCCGTCTTCGAGAGTTGCTTGCCGGTAACAAACTTGTCGGTCTTGATATAGCCCGCTTTGGTGCGATGAACGACACGGATGTACACTTGGTAAAAGCCGTCTGAGCGCTTGTACCGAATTGTTGCTTTAAATGTTGCCATATGTTATTGGTTTTAAGATGTTTTGCTTTTGTAAGTTCTTTGTAAGTGTACCCTCTCAGATTAGTAAACTATTTGTAAATAATATCGTTCATTTGGCTCGATTTCTGCGGTCAAATGCACGAACCGCTTAAAAATAGTTTAGGCTGTAATGCCTGTTTTACAACGCATTACAGCCTAAATCAATGATTAGATTATGCTACCTCTTATTCCTCTATTGCAGCCTGCGCCGCTGCGAGTCTTGCAATAGGCACGCGGAACGGAGAACAACTGACATAATTCAAACCTACCTTATGGCAGAATTTAACAGACGAAGGTTCACCGCCATGTTCACCGCAGATGCCGCACTTCAAGTCCGGACGGATAGCGCGACCTTTTTCGGTAGCCATACGCACCAATTGCCCTACTCCGTTCTGATCGAGCACTTGGAACGGGTCTACTTTCAGGATCTTCTTTTCCAGATAAATCGGCAGGAAAGAAGCGATGTCGTCGCGTGAATAACCGAAAGTCATCTGCGTCAAGTCATTCGTACCGAATGAGAAGAATTCAGCAGAAGAAGCAATACGGTCTGCCGTAAGAGCCGCACGCGGGATCTCAATCATTGTACCTACTTTGAATTCAATGCTATCGCCTACTTCAGCAAACAACTTGGCGGCTTCAGCGCGGATAACCTCTTCCTGTTGCTTGAATTCGTACAGAATACCCGTCAACGGAACCATGATTTCGGGATGTGTCTCCACACCTTCTTTCTTCAATTCCAAAGCGGCACCGAGGATGGCACGCGTCTGCATCTGTGTGATTTCCGGATAAGTATTACCCAAACGGCAACCGCGGTGTCCCAGCATAGGATTGTGTTCGCAAAGAGCCTCTACACGTTGCTGGATATACTGCAAACTTACACCCATGGTATCTGCCATTTCCTGTTGTCCTTTCAAATCATGAGGAACAAACTCGTGCAAAGGCGGGTCAAGCAGACGAACAGTCACCGGACAACCCTCCATAGCCTTGAAGATACCCTTGAAGTCAGCCTGCTGATATGGCAAAATCTTAGCCAATGCCTTGCGACGTCCTTCCGCATCTTCCGCCAGAATCATTTCACGCATGGCTTTGATTTTCTCACCCTCAAAGAACATGTGTTCCGTACGGCAAAGACCGATTCCTACCGCACCGAAATTACGTGCCACCTGAGCATCATGCGGAGTATCCGCATTGGTGCGTACCTGCAATCTCGTATATTTATCAGCCAACTGCATCAACTCGGCAAAATCACCGGAAAGCTCGGCTGCTTTTGTTTCCACCTTTCCTTTATAAACCTCACCGGTGCTACCGTTCAAGGAAATGAAATCTCCCTCTTTCAGTACCACACCGTCCACTTCAACCGTACGGGCTTTATAGTCGATGTTCAATGCTCCGGCACCGGACACACAACACTTACCCATGCCACGAGCCACAACAGCAGCGTGCGATGTCATGCCGCCACGTGCGGTCAGGATACCTTCGGCAACAGCCATACCTGCCAAATCTTCCGGAGAAGTTTCTATACGCACCATCACCACGCGCTTACCGCCGGCATGCCATTCGGCAGCATCTTCGGCAAAGAACACAATCTGTCCGCAAGCTGCACCCGGAGAAGCCGGAAGGCCGCGAGTCAAAACCTTGGCCTGCTTCAAAGCCGCCTTGTCAAACACAGGGTGAAGCAATTCATCCAACTTATTGGGTTCGCAACGCAGCAAAGCCGTCTTTTCGTCAATCATACCTTGATGCAGCAAGTCGGTGGCAATCTTCACCATAGCCGCGCCGGTACGCTTGCCGTTACGTGTCTGGAGGAACCAGAGTTTACCTTCCTGTACGGTGAACTCCATGTCCTGCATATCTCTATAATGGTTTTCCAGCTTGGTCTGCAAAGCATCCAGTTCCTTATATATTTCGGGCATTGCCTCTTCCATAGAAGGATATTTGGCCGCACGTTCTTCTTCACTCACACCGGCAAGTTCGGCCCAACGCTTCGAACCGATAATAGTGATCTGTTGCGGAGTACGGATACCGGCCACAACGTCTTCACCCTGCGCGTTAATCAGATATTCGCCGTTGAAGAGATCTTCGCCCGTAGCAGCATCGCGGCTAAAGCAAACTCCCGTAGCGGAAGTGTCTCCCATATTGCCGAACACCATTGCCTGAACGCTTACAGCCGTACCCCATTCATCAGGAATTCCCTCCATTTTACGATACAGGATAGCGCGTTCGTTCATCCACGAGTTGAATACGGCGCAGATAGCTCCCCACAACTGTTCGTAGGCACAGGTCGGGAAGTCTTTTCCGGTCTGTTCCTTTACGGCAGCCTTGAATCTCTTTACAAGCTCCTTGAGGTCTTCCACTTCCAGTTCATTATCCAGCTTCACGCCTTTAGCATGCTTCACATCTTCTATAATGGCTTCAAACGGATCGACATCTTCTTTGTTGACCGGCTTCATACCCAATACTACATCGCCGTACATCTGCACGAAACGACGGTATGAATCCCATGCGAAACGGGCATTGCCGGTCTTGCGGATCAACCCTTCTACAACTTCATCGTTCAAACCGAGGTTAAGGATTGTATCCATCATGCCGGGCATGGAAGCACGTGCACCCGAACGTACGGAAACCAACAACGGATTATCTATGTCGCCGAATTTGGAACGCATCAGCGTTTCTACGTGTGCAATGGCATTTTCTACTTCCTGCTTCAACAAGGCAACAACCTTGTCCTGCCCCATTTCATAATATTCTGTGCAAACTTCTGTTGTAATTGTAAAGCCCGGAGGAACCGGAACTCCGATAAGGTTCATCTCTGCCAAGTTGGCCCCCTTACCTCCCAAAAGGTTTCTCATGCCGGCTTTCCCTTCTGCCTGACCGTTACCAAAGGTATAAACTCTTTTTTTGTCCATAATATAAATTTAAAGTTTCTGATTGTGATTTTTTCCATTTTTCTGTTCGCAAATCTAAGTATATTTCGCAGACTAGAAAACTTTTTGAGAAAAAACTTTAATGCAAAATGCAATTTCGACATTGCAATATTTAATCTTTCAATTCATAGAGAGAAATCCCGAAAAAATACCTATTTTTGCCACTGAATTTATTATACTGGTGTAAAAGTGGCAAGAAAGAGAAAAGAACTTCCCCTGTTAGAGAAGGTGGAAATAACGGATGTGGCTGCCGAAGGAAAAGCCATTGCAAAGGTCAATGATTTGGTAATTTTCGTACCATATGTCGTTCCGGGTGATGTAGTAGACCTGCAAATTAAGAGAAAAAAACATCATTATGCTGAAGCTGAAGCGGTGAAGTTCCATGAATACTCCCCCGTAAGAGCAGTTCCGTTCTGCCAGCACTACGGTGTTTGCGGCGGTTGCAAATGGCAGGTGCTCCCCTATTTTGAGCAGATACGATATAAGCAAAAACAAGTAACGGACAACCTTACCCGCATCGGGAAAATAGAACTTCCGGAAATATTGCCGATACTCGGTTCCGAAAAAACGGAGTTCTACCGGAATAAACTCGAGTACACTTTTTCCAACAAACGCTGGCTGACGACGGAAGAAGTCCGGCAGAATGTAGTGTATGAGCAAATGAATGCGGTGGGTTTCCACATACCCAATGCGTTTGACAAAGTATTGGCCATAGAGAAATGTTGGCTGCAGGATGACATATCCAACCGCATCCGCAATGCCGTACGCGACTTTGCTTACGAGCACGATTATTCGTTCATCAATCTGCGCACTCAGGAAGGAATGTTACGCAACATGATTGTACGCACTTCCAGTACCGGCGAACTGATGGTTATCCTCATCTGCAAAATAGAGAAAGACGAGGAAATGGCTTTGTTCAATCAGTTATTGCAATATGTGGCAGATACTTTCCCCGAAATAACGTCTTTGCTATACATTATTAATAATAAATGCAACGACACCATCACCGACCTCGACGTACATACCTTCAAAGGCAAAGATCACATCTTTGAGGAAATGGAGGGACTGCGCTTCAAGATAGGCCCCAAGTCTTTCTACCAGACTAATTCCGAACAGGCATACAACCTATACAAAGTTGCCCGTAACTTTGCCGGACTCACCGGTAACGAATTGGTCTACGACCTTTATACCGGTACAGGAACCATTGCCAACTTCGTATCCAAGCAAGCACGCCAGGTCATCGGGATTGAATATGTGCCCGAAGCCATTGAAGACGCCAAAGTCAATTCGGAAATCAACGGCATACAAAACACATTGTTCTTTGCCGGCGACATGAAAGACATGCTGACGCAGGATTTCATCAATGAATACGGACGCCCGGATGTAATTATCACCGACCCTCCCCGCGCAGGCATGCATCAGGATGTGATTGACGTTATCCTGTTTGCAGAGCCCAAACGGATTGTATACGTAAGCTGCAACCCGGCCACCCAGGCAAGAGACTTACAGTTGCTCGATGCAAAATACAAAGTAAAAGCTGTCCAACCGGTGGATATGTTCCCGCATACTCATCATGTGGAAAACGTGGTATTGCTTGAGTTGAAAAATCCGGCATAAAGAGAAGGGAAATCTAAAGTAGTACTTTAGGAAGCTAAAATAGAACTTTAGAGAGCTATTAAATCATTAATCACAAATTATTATTCTCGTGGCAAAAGAAAAAATTAGAGCAAGAGCACGCACGCAATATACGGACTATATGGTGAAGGAGCCTATGGAACTGATGGAATTCCTGGCTGCCAAAATGCCGGATGCCAGTCGTACCAAGCTGAAATCATTATTGAGCAAGCGCATTGTATATGTAGACAGTGTTATCACCACACAATACAATTTCCCTTTGAAACCCGGCATGAAAGTGCAAATCAGTCGTGAGAAAGGGCGCAAAGAGTTCAGCAACAGACTGCTGAAAATAGTATATGAGGATGCTTATATCATTGTTGTCGAGAAGATGCAGGGGCTGTTGTCCGTCAATACGGAAAGGCAGAAGGAACGCACTGCCTACACCATATTAAACGAATACGTTCAACGGTCGGGCAGGCAACATCGCGTATATATCGTGCACCGTTTGGATCGTGACACGTCGGGATTGATGATGTTTGCCAAAGACGAAAAGACACAGAACACATTGCGTGACAACTGGCATAACATTGTAACAGACCGACGCTATGTAGCTGTTGTTGCAGGTGAAATGGAAAACAATGCCGGCATGGTAAGATCATGGCTTACCGACCGCAAACTTTACGTATATTCCAGTCCGACGGACGATGGCGGAAAAGAGTCTGTTACTCATTATCGTACTATAAAACGTGCCAACGGCTTCTCGCTTGTAGAATTGGTTCTGGAAACGGGACGCAAGAACCAAATTCGTGTACATATGCAGGATTTGGGACATCCCATTATAGGCGACGGACGATATGGACTGGAAGAGGTAAATCCCATCAACCGACTGGCGCTGCACGCTTTCAAGCTCTGTTTCCATCATCCAGTAACCGGAGAACTGATGCAGTTTGAAACACCTTATCCGGGGGAGTTCAAGAAATTGTTTCTAAAACAGAAATAAAGCGGTTCCGCACGATACAGTTCAAAACATAAAAAAAGGAAGGCTGCCATGAAACAGCCTTCCTTTTTTATATCAATATCCCACTCGACGCAAGACTAAGGAAATACCATCATAGCCCTCCAAATAGTCTTCGTAATAATCATAATACCAACCGGAAAGAGAGACGCGGTCGGCCCATGAACCCGCAATACATGCTCTATCATTATGGCCGAAGTCCAATATTATTGTACCGGACGGCGCATCCCAATATTGTTCATCTTCAAAATACCAGTCGAAAGTACCGGAGTCTCCCCCTTCTATCCGATAACTGCCGGTTCTGTTCTCGTTGAAGATAAAAGAAGCATCACGAGCTCCGACTTGCCCTGCCCATATACCAGACAACCAATATTCCGTATCATCCGTTTCACAAGAACTTAATCCCAATACCAGAATACATAGAAGCAACACTCTCGAATATTTCATCATATTATTCCTTATCCTTTACTATTTATAATTCGCATCTACCAACATCATCACTTCTCCGTTCAGTTTTCCGGACAAATAATGTTCACGTACCCATACATTCTCAAATATCTTGGCTGTGTTATCGGCAAAAGTCAATCGTATAGCCTCCTTACTCTCATCCAGCCAACGCCATGAAAATTCCCGGTCAACAGTAACCTTACCACCGGCTTCATAGGTTATCGTAACTTCCTGCCCCTTATTGTTTGCACCGAACTTAAGCAGATAGGTATATGCTTCACCATCTTCTCCCGATTCATCCACCCAATTCTTTCCACATAATTTCTCATCACTATTCTGTATTGTAGTATAATAAATATCATCTCCACAAGAAGCCATTCCCATAGTTATTACACACAACAGCATTATTTTCGCAAAATCTAAAATCTTCATGTTTATCAAGTTTAGTTAATATTTATGGGCAAACATACATAAAAATATTGAAACACTTAATACTTCGCCTGAAATTTCTTGTAGAAGATAGCGAATAAAACAAAACCCACCAACGCAAAAGGCACACCTGCCAAAGCCGGATAACGGTATCCGCCGCTAAGAGCCAATCCACCTACGTATGCTCCGATAGCATTACCCAAATTGAACGCTATTTGCACACAAGCGCCACCCAGCATCTCTCCGCCGGGAGCAACACGAATAATCAACACCTGTTCGGGACTTGAAACAGCAAACAACCCTGCTGTACAAAGCGCCATCAGAATGGCAGAACACCATGGGTTGGGCGACAGGAAAAATATCATCAGCAACAAGATACAAATCATACCTTGCACTACCGTACCAACCTTACCCGGAGTATATCTGTCGGAAAGTCTGCCACTCACAAGATTGCCGACCACCATGCCAAAGCCTGCCAGAACCATCAATGCCGTCACGCTTTCAGCACTAAAACCTGAGACATTTGTCAGCAACGGTGTAATGTAACTATACCAACAGAAAACCCCGCCATTGCCCAAAGCAGTCGCCCCCAATATCAACCAGGGAGCAGGTGTCTTTAAGAAGCGAAACTGACCTTTGAAACCGGTATCTTTCAGTCCCTCTATCACAGGAACCCACCGCCATATATAATAAAGGACGATCAGCCCCCAACAACCCACCAGCAAGAATGTCACCCGCCAAGAGAGCATATGGCTCAATGAAGTACCCAGCGGTACGCCAAACAAATTGGCAACCGTCATGCCTGCTATCATAATGGATACGGCTTCCGAGCTTTTTCCCTCATCCGCCAGCTTGCCTGCCACAATAGATGCAACTCCAAAATATGCCCCATGCGGCAAGCCCGAAATGAAACGCGCTGCCAACAGCAACCAGTAATCGGGAGCCATTGCGGCACCCAGATTCCCCACCAGCATCAAGGCCATCAACACCAGCAGAATATGTTTCAACGGACGTTTGCGTGCCACAATCAGCATAGGGGCACCGGCACACACTCCCAGTGCGTAGGCAGAAATGAAATGTCCCGCAACCGGAATACTAATATTTAAATCTCGGGCAACATAAGGCAAAATACCCATCATTGTGAATTCGGCAATACCCAATCCTAACGTACCGAATGCTAATGCAATAAGACTCTTCTTCATCTGAAAAAATACAACCTATATAACAATCTTTTTACCGCCGCAAAAGTAATATATTGTACGTTCTTAAACTATTTATTTTATAAAAAACCAACTAAAAATTTGTACAGCACAAATATAACCTATACTTTTGGCCCTCCGAAAATATAGGACTTCTCCTATATATTACAATTCAATAACCAATTTGTATAACTAAAAGTTAAGAAGAAAGCTTTTGTATTTAGAATGCCGTAACAACCCAAAACAACCAAAAATATCCAAGTA